>Ga0207646_10000652_pt1 | contig 44795 bp, 37 predicted proteins | sample KBSK5502metaG_FD_184343 | JGI IMG/M metagenome (GOLD analysis project Ga0207646, IMG submission 184343) | Corn, switchgrass and miscanthus rhizosphere microbial communities from Kellogg Biological Station, Michigan, USA - KBS K5-50-2 metaG... | ecosystem: Host-associated > Plants > Roots >...
GGGGGGTGGGGGGGGTCGCCCCCCTGGGGCAGCACGGCCAAGGCCCCGTGACGGAGGAACGGGGCCGCAGGCCATCGGGGGGTGCGGGGGGTCGCCCGCCCTGGGGCAGCACGGCCAAGGCCCCGTGACGGAGGAACGGGGCCGCAGGCCATCGGGGGGTGCGGGGGGTCGCCCCCCCTGGGGCAGCACGGCCAAGGCCCCGTGACGGAGGAACGGGGCCGCAGGCCATCGGGGGGTGCGGGGGGTCGCCCCCCCGGGGCAGCACGGCCAAGGCCCCGTGACGGAGGAACGGGGCCGCAGGCCATCGGGGGGTACGGGGGGTCGCCCCCCCGGGGCAGCACAGAGTACCGTTGCGCGCCATGGCGGGGTATGACGACGACCTGCGGTTCGCCCACGTCCTCGCGGACGCGGCGGACGACATCACCTCGCGCCGGTTCCGGGCGCTCGACCTGCGCGTCGAGGCCAAGCCCGACCTGACGCCGGTCACCGACGCCGACCACGCGTGCGAGGAGTCGCTGCGCAACGTGCTGCGCCGGGCGCGGCCCAGGGACGCGGTACTCGGCGAGGAGTTCGGCCGGGTCGGCGCCGGACCGCGCTGCTGGGTCATCGACCCGATCGACGCGACCATGAACTACGTGCGCGGCGTCCCCGTCTGGGCCACCCTGATCGGCCTGATGGACGGCGACGAGGTCGTGGTCGGCGTGGCGTCCGCGCCGGCGCTCAGCCGCCGGTGGTGGGCGGCGAAGGGCGGCGGCGCGTGGTCGGGCCGCAGCCTGACAAAGGCCAGCCGCTGCCGGGTCTCGGCGGTGGCCAAGCTGCCGGACGCGTCGCTGTCGTACTCCAGCCTGTCCGACTGGGAGGCACGGGGCCGCCTCGGCGGCCTGCTCGACCTCGGCCGCTCAGTCTGGCGCACGCGCGCCTACGGCGACTTCTGGTCGCACATGCTGGTCGCCGAGGGTGCCGTCGACGTCTGCGCCGAGCCCGAGGTGTCGCTGTGGGACCTGGCGGCGCTCATGGTGATCGTCGAGGAGGCCGGCGGCAGGTTCACCGACCTGTCCGGCCGGGCGACCCCCGACGGCGGCAGCGCGGTCTCCACCAACGGCCTGCTGCACGCCGAGGTGCTCGGCCTGCTCAACGCCGGCCGCGCCTGACGCCACGGCGAAACCCCAGGTAGCAGCGCACCGCGGGGCGCGGGACGGGTTACGGGCTTGCCCTGCGGGCGGGCATCACCCATGCTGTAAAAAGAAGTCACAAAGGCACAAGCGCTTGGCCCCTGGCGGCGCGGGCACGGGCCAGGCATCGCCCACGACGGCAAGCTCGGGAGTGATGCCAGATGCAGGTACGCGACGGGATGTCCAAGCTGGTCGTGACGATCGGCCCCGCGCATACCCTCAGGGAAGCCGCCCGCCTGATGTCGGAGCGGCGGGTCGGCGCCGCGGTGGTGACGGACCCCGAGCACCCCGGGGTGGGCATCCTCACCGAGCGCGACATCCTCGACTCCCTGGGCGCCGGGCAGGACCCGGACACCGAAGTGGCGGCGGCGCACCGCACAGCGGACGTCGTGTTCGCGTCCCCGGACTGGACCCTGGACCAGGCGGCGTCGACCATGATCAAGGCCGGGTTCCGGCACCTCGTCGTCCTCGACGGCTCGGAGGTGACCGGGCTGCTGTCGATGCGCGACATCGTCCGGTGCTGGATGGAACCGGCCCGCGCGGGGAACGAGCCGGCCGCGGCCCGCACCTGAGGCGTGCCGGCCCAGGGGGCCGGCCCCCCAAGTGCCAGCCCGGGTGATCGACCCCTGGAACCCCCGAAGGCCCGTGACTTCGTCGCGTAACCCAGGGCCGCGCGACGCCTCGTGCGCCGCAGTCGATCGCGGGACGGGAGCAGGTGCTTGCCACCGCCGCGGCGTTGCGCGAAAGTGAGGCGCCATGCGGCTCGATGGCGCGGTGGCGCTGGTGACCGGTGCGTCCTCGGGGATCGGGGCCGCCACCGCGGCGGCGCTCGCCGCCGCCGGGGCCAGCCTGCTGCTCAGCGGGCGGGACGAGGCGAGGCTGGCCGAGGTGGCGGGCCGCACCGGCGGCACCGCGCTGGCCGGTGACCTGGCCGCCGCCGGCGGCGCCGCGGGCCTCGCCGCGCGGGCGCTCGGGGCCGCGCCCGGCGGCATCGACGTCCTGGTCAACAACGCCGGGCTCGGCTGGGCGGGCCCGTTCGCCGAGATCAGCGCGGGCAAGATCGCCGAACTGGCCGCCGTCAACCTCACCGCGCCGATCGAGCTGGCCAGGCTGCTGGTGCCGGGGATGGCCGAGCGTGGCCGCGGCGGGGTGGCGTTCGTGTCCTCAATCGCCGGGGTCACCGGCGTCCGCGGCGAGGCCGTCTACGCGGCGACCAAGGCCGGCCTGTCCGCGTTCGCGGAAAGCCTGGCCTACGAGGTGCGCGGCAGCGGGGTGGCGGTCAGCGTGATCGTGCCCGGGGTGATCGACACACCGTTCTTCGGCCGACGCGGCCGCCCCTACGGCCGGGCGCGGCCAGCGCCCATCCCCGCCGGGCGGGTGGCCGCGGCGATCGTGTCCGCGCTGGAGCGCGAGCGGCCGGTGGTGTACGTGCCGGGGTGGATGCGGTTCCCCGCCTGGCTGCACGGCACGGCGCCGGGCGCGTTCCGGGCGCTGGCCGCCCGGTTCGGCGACCCCGGTTACTAGCCGGGTTGTTTTGCTGATGAAAGCGTGAGTTTATCGGCAAAGCCGGTCGTGACCGTCTCATCAAACCGGACAATCGGCACGATACCTGGTGAGTGCTCCAGTGGCCAACCTGCATGATCATGGGGTTTTGGCCCACCGGTGGGCCAAAACCCCATGATCACGACGTGGGAAGGGTGTGATGGCACATATCGGCAAGGCGGCCAGAGCATGATGACTGCCACATTCATCACTTCGGATCGACGGCGCGGCGGGCCCCGCCGACGCCAGGGAAAGACTTCCCCGCGCAACGCCCGCGCCGGGCGGTAATCGGCGATCATGGCAGGCACGGGCCGCCGGGTCCCGGTGGCCCGGCGGTGGCAGGGAGAGGCAGATGACACAGCGGGATGGCCCGCCGGCGATGGCTCGCGGTATGCCCCGGCCGGCCGCCGCGCGCGGCACGCCCTGGCTGGCCGCGGTGGGCGCCGCCCTGGTCGTGGCGGCCGTGGCCGTCGAGGGGCTCGCCCGCCGGTACGTGGTCGCCGAGTCCGCGCAGTTCGTGGTGTTCGCGATGGCCGCGCCCGCGCTGATCGTGCTGGGTGCGCCCGGGCGGCCGCTCCACCTGTCCCGCGCCCTGGACCGGCTGGCCGCCGCGCGGCGCGAGCAGACCTCGTTCCCGCGCGCGGCCGCGTTCCTGCTCGTGTTCATCGCCGTCAGCGTGGCCTGGCGGCTCCCGCCGGTGATGGACGCGCTGGCCCGGCGCCCCGTGCTGCTGCTGCCGGAACTGGTCACGCTGATGGCCGCCGGCACCGGGCTGTGGCTGGAACTGGTCCCCTCCCCCCCGCTGGCGCCCCGGCTGCCCAAGCCGCACTGTGCCGCCGTCGCGGCACTGGCCATGTGGTCCACCTGGGCGGCCGCATACGCGCTCGGGATGTCCGGTCACGGCGTGTTCCGCGGCTACGACCCGGCGGGCGGCGCGCTGAGCGCGGTCGCCGACCAGCAGATCACGGTCGCACTGGTGTGGGCGGCGTCGGCGTTCTGCTTCGTGCCGGTCGTGTTCGCCACCCTGCTGACCTGGCTGTCGGGCGGTGGCGATCCCGACGAGGAACTGCAGCGCCTGGCCCGCGACGAGCGCCAGCGCCCGGTGGTCCGCGGCTGGGGCCGCCCGGCGCGGGGCCGGCCGGGCCCCTGACCGCCGCTTCCCCGCCTCTCGCGCACGCGGTGACGAGTAGCCTGGTGTCGTGCCGAACCACGAACCAGCTGGCGTCCCCGCCTGGCGCCGGGCCAGCCATTGCGGCGCCGGGCGTTTCTGCGTCGAGGTGACGGTCACCACCGACACGTCACGCTGGCCGCACAAGGCGGACGCCGACAAGCTCTACCTGATGCGCGACTCCTCGAAGCCGGACGGCCCGGTACTCGCGTTCACGCCCGAGGAATGGGAAGCGTTCACCCTCGGCGTCAAGGACGGCGAGTTCGACCTGCCGTAAGCACCGGGCGGGAGCGCTGTGGTGAAGGGCGCAGTATGACAGGCCCCGGGCTGACCTGCAATAGCCTTTGCAGCCCGATATGCGGCCGACAGCGCCACTACCTACTGATAGTTCCCACGGCGGCATTCGATCCGCCCGAGATCGATGGGAAATTGTAACGGTTTCTCCGTCAGACTGTGAGCAGGCTCCACCTACGCTCTGAGCGAATCGTTGCTGGACAACGATCGCCCGCTGGCGCGTTGTGGCCCTGCCAGGGCTCGCCGCGGTACTGGTTCTATCGTGACGGAGGTGCGGTGGGCCCGTGGCCTTGCTAACCACGTCCGGCGTCGCCGGGCGTGGCCGTGGCCGGGCGCCTTCAGGCCGCTGCCGCCGCGACTCGGGATTCCCATACCGGGGTCTTCGCGGCGTTTGCACACAGGATCGGTAGAACCGCACGGGTGCGCCAGTGCGCCACGACAAAGGAGCGCAAATGTATCTAGGGAGACGCATGCAGCGCCTCACAGGTGTTGTTGCGGTGGTAGCCGCGGCAGCCGCTGTGGCCGCCGGCTGCTCCAGCAGCAGCACGCCGCCCAGCTCGGGCGGGGGGAAGGCGGTGAAGGGCGGCGTAGCCTCGGTCGCGCTGCCCGCCGGGATCACCTACAACTGGATCTTCCCGTTCTACGCGATCACGAACGCCAGCGTGTACAACGGCCAGCAGTTCCAGTGGCTGATGTACCGGCCGCTGTACATGTTCGGCAACAACACCAACACCTCGGTCGTCATCAACTATCCGCTGTCGCCGGCGAACGCGCCGGTCTACACCAACGGTGGCAAGACCGTGTCGGTCACGATGAAGGGCTGGAGGTGGTCGGACGGCTCGGCCGTCGACGCCAAGAGCGTGATCTTCTACATGAACATGGTCGAGGCGGAGAAGGCCAACTGGTACGCCTACAGCAAGGGGCTGCTGCCCGACAACGTCGTCTCCTACAAGGCCACCGGCCCGAACACGGTGACCTTCCAGCTCAACCAGGCATACTCCTCCCTGTGGTTCACCTATAACCAGCTGGCGGAGATCACCCCGATGCCGGAGGCCTGGGACGTCACCAAGCTGGGTGGCGCGCCGGGCAGCGGCGGCTGCGCGGCCGACAGCGCAAGCGACGGCTGGGCCAAGTGCAAGGCCGTCTACACGTTCATGACCGCCCAGTCCAAGCAGGCCGGCAGCTACGCGACCAGCCCGCTGTGGAAGGTGGTGGACGGGCCGTGGAAGCTGTCGGCATTCAGCACCGACGGCCACGTGACGCTGGTGCCCAACACGGCCTACTCCGGGACCCCGAAGCCGAAGCTGTCGGCGATCAAGTTCGTGCCGTTCACCAGTGACTCGGCGGAGTACACGGCGCTGAAGACCGGGGCGGTCAATGTGGGCAACATCCCCACCCAGGACCTCCCGCCCAAGCCCGCCACCTCACCGGTCCCGGCGACCGACCCGCTGGGCGCCGGCTGGACGCTGCAGCCGTTCTACTCCTACGGCATCTCGTACGCTCAGCTGAACTTCAACAACCCGCAGATCGGTTTCATGGTCCGGCAGCTGTACATGCGGCAGGCGCTGCAGTACATCGTCGACCAGCCGGGGATCGACAAGGCGATCTGGCGCGGATACGCCTCCCCGACCTCGGGCCCGGCGCCGACCACGCTGCCGAACCCGTACGCGCCGGCCGCCCAGCTGGCGAACGGCGGGGTGGGCCCGTACCCGTTCAGCATCGCCAAGGCGAAGTCCCTGCTGACCAGCCATGGGTGGTCGATGATGGGCGGCGTGATGGACTGCGGGGTCCCGGCCAAGTGCGGCACCGGCATCACGAAGGGCCAGCAGGCGAAGTTCACGTTCGTCTACTCGACCGGCACGGCCGCTACCACCGCGATGTGGCAGGCCATCAAGTCCGACGCCTCCAAGGCCGGCATCGACATCAACCTCGTCGGGCAGTCGTTCAACACGATCATCGGCGAGTCCGCACCGTGTGCGCCGATGGGCCCGAAGTGCAACGTGCAGGTGTTCGCCTACGGCGGCTGGGCCTACGACGGGCCGGGCTTCGAGCCGACCGGTGAGCCGCTGTTCTCTACCGGTGCCGGGTCGAACTCGGGCAACTACTCCAACCCGACGATGGACAGCCTGATCAACCAGACGCACACCAACAGCAGCCTGGCGGTGTTCCATCAGTTCGCCACCTTCACGGCGCAGCAACTGCCGTACATGTGGGTGCCGAGCGCGAACCCGTACGAGATCATCGCGGTCACCAACAAGTTGCACAACGTCAAGTTCAACGCGCTGTTCACGCTGCTTCCGGAGTACTGGTACTTCACGAAGTAGCTGGGGAGCGAGGCGGGCTGCCGCCCAGCGAGCACGCTGGGCGGCAGTCGGCTGCCATCGGCGGCCAGGATTGTGTGGCTGGCCAGCGCCGTGGGAGGAGTTAGCATGCTCATGGCCGGGGCTGCGACAAATGCCGTCGGGCCCTGGCGAACCGTCGGGCCCGGGCGAAGGGTGGTGGTTCGGTGATCGGATACCTGATCCGGCGCATCGTACAGGCGATCATCGTGCTGGTCATCGTGACCGTGCTGACGCTGGCGCTGGTCCACCTGTTCCCCGGCGGGCCGATCCGGGCGTTGCTCGGCCCGCGGGCGACCGTCGTCCAGGTCGCGTTCTACAACCGCCAGTACGGCTTCGACCAGCCGTTCTACGTCCAGTACGTCAAGTGGGTCGCCCAGATCCTGCAGGGCAACTTCGGCTTCTCCGCGAAGCTCAACATCTCGGTTGCCAGCCTGATCGCCCAGGACCTGCCCAAGACCATCGTGCTCGTCGTGCTGGGCACGATCGTCTCGCTGGGCACCGGGATACCGCTCGGGATGTACCAGGCGGTGAAGCGGTACACGGTCGGTGACTACGTGCTGACGGGGGTGTCGTTCCTCGGGTACGCGACCCCCACGTTCTTCGTCGGCCTGCTGCTCGTCGAGTGGTTCGCGGTCGACACCCACATCTTCCCGCCGTTCGCCCCGCAGTCGTCGAGCCTGCTGGGCGTGCTTTCGCAACCGCGGGCGCTGGTGCTGCCGGTCCTCGCGTACGCGTTCGTGCTGTACGCGCTGTGGAGCCGGTACATGCGCTCCTCGGTGATGGACAACCTGGTGCAGGACTACGTCCGCACGGCCCGGGCCAAGGGCGCGGGCGAGAACCGGGTCCTGTGGGGGCACATCTTCCGCAACTCGCTGATCTCGATCGTGACCCTGCTCGGGCTCTCGCTGCCGACGCTGGTGGCCGGGGCGATCTTCATCGAGGTGGTCTTCAACTATCCTGGCATGGGCCTGGCGTTCTACAACGCCGCGCTCAACGTGGACTACGAGGTGCTGCTCGGGTTTACCGTGCTGGCGACCCTCGCAACCGTTCTCGGGAACCTGCTGGCCGACATTAGCTACGCCATACTCGACCCGAGAGTGAGGTACAGCTGATGTCCATGATCATTCCTCCTCCCCCGCCATCGGAGGGCTCGCCGTCCACCGGCGTCGCCGAACCGGCACCGGCGGAGCCGGGGAGCGGCGGAGCGCTCACCGCCGTCGAGGCGGAGGAGCTTGGCCTCACCCCCACCGCCAAGCCGCGCAGCCTGCTCCGCCGCGGCTGGGAGGTGTTCGCAGAGAACAAGCTTGCGCTGGCCAGCCTGGGCCTGGTGCTGGCCATAGTCGGTTTCTGCTTCATCGGCCCGCTGATCTACCGCACCGACCAGACGCACACCAACCTTGCGAACGTGTTGTGTCATCCTTCGGCCAGCCACCTGCTCGGCTGCGACAACGTCGGCTATGACTTGCTCGGCCGGCTGATGCTCGCCGGCCAGACCTCGATCGAGGTCGGCGTCGCCGCCGCGGTCGTGTCGGTACTGTTCGGCACGATTTACGGGGCACTCGCCGGTTTCATCGGCGGCCCGCTCGACACGGTCATGATGCGGCTGGTCGACGCGGGACTGTCGATCCCGTACATCACCGTGCTCATCATCCTCTCCGTGATCTTCCACCCGAACAAGGGTGTCATCATCTTCGTCATCGCCGCGTTCTACTGGCTCGGCGTGGCCCGGCTCGTCCGCGGCGAGACGCTGACCCTGCGGACGAGAGAGTACGTCCAGGCCGTGAAGGTCATCGGCGGGCGCCGCAGCCGCGCGATCCTCCGGCACATCGTGCCGAACGCGATCGGCACGATCATCGTTCAGGGCACGTTCGCGATCGCGGACTCCATCCTCATCCTCGCCGGCCTCGGCTTCCTTGGCCTCGGCGTCCAGCCGCCCACCACCGACTGGGGATCGATACTCTCCGGCGGCCTGCAGTACCTGCAGAGCAGCCAGAGCTACTGGTGGCTGATCTACCCGGCGGGCATCGCGATCATCCTGACCTGCATCGCGTTCAACTTCATCGGCGACGCGCTCCGCGACGCCTTCGAGACCCGGCTGCAGCGCCGGTAGGGCGGGGATTCCGTGGCGCCACTGCTGGAAATCGAGGACCTCCGCACTTACATCGAGCTGCGCGAGGGCACCGTGCACGCCGTCGATGGCGTATCGCTTTACCTGGAGCCGGGGGAGACGCTCGGCATCGTCGGCGAGTCCGGCAGCGGCAAGACGATGACCGCGTTGTCGATCATGGGCCTGCTGCCGGTGGGAGGGCACATCGCGGACGGGTCCATCCACCTGGACGGGCGGAAGATCAGCGGGCTGTCCGACGAGCACATGCGCACGATTCGCGGCGATGAGATCGGGATGATCTTCCAGGACCCGCTGACCTCGCTCAACCCGACGATGACCGTGGGCAAGCAGATCGCGGAAGCGGTGCGGCTGCACCGCGACGTGTCACGGGAGCAGGCGATGGATCGCGCGGCCGAGGTGCTCGGCCTGGTCGGGATGCCGCGCCCCAAAGAGCGCCTCAACGAGTACCCGCACCAGTTCTCCGGCGGGATGCGGCAGCGCGTCATGATCGCGATGGCGCTGGCCTGTGAGCCGAAGCTGCTGATCGCGGACGAGCCCACCACCGCGCTGGACGTGACGATCCAGAAGCAGATCCTGGAACTGATCGACGACCTGCGCAAGCGGCTGGGGATGTCGGTGATCCTGGTGACGCACGACCTCGGCGTGATCGCCGGGCGGGCCGACCGGGTGGCGGTCATGTACGCGGGGAAGATCGTGGAGACGACCGCCACCGCCACCTTGTTCGCCAACCCCCGGCACCCCTACACCGAGGCGCTGTTCCAGGCGCTGCCCGACAAGGCGGCCGAGACCAGGGAGCGGCTGTACTCGATCCCCGGGGCCCCGCCCGACCTGATCCACCCGCCGAAGGCCTGCCGGTTCGCCCCTCGCTGCCGGTACGCGCAGGACCACTGCCGGGAGGAGGAGCCGCGGCTGCTCGGGGAAACCGTCGGGCACACCTTCGCCTGCTTCTACCCGGTCGGCGAAACCGAACGGGGCGAAAGGCGCGCGGCCGCCGCGGCGGCCACCGCCGCGCGGGCCGAGGTCGCCGCCGAGCAGTTCGCCAAGGTCCCGGGTGAGGTCGTGCTGGCCACGAAGGACCTGGTCAAAGACTTCCCGGTGACCAGCGGTATCTTGCAGCGGCGGGTGGGTTCGGTGAGCGCGGTGGCCGGGGTCAGCTTCGACATCCGGCGCGGGGAAACGTTCGGGCTGGTCGGCGAGTCCGGCTGCGGCAAGACCACGATCGGCAGGCTCATCGTCGGTCTGGAGAAGGCGACCGCCGGGAAGATCAGCTTCGGCGGCGTGGACCTTGCCAAGGTCAGCGGGCGGGAGTACCGGCATCTGCGCCGCAAGATCCAGTACATGTTCCAGGACTCCTACGCCTCGCTGGACCCGCGGATGCGGGCAGGCACGATCCTGCGCGAGCCGCTGGTGGTGCAGCGCATCGGGTCCCACAAGGAGCAGGAGCGGAGCGTCGCGGAGATGCTTGACCACGTCGGCCTGCCCGGATCGGCGATGGAACGCTACCCGCACGAGTTCTCCGGCGGCCAGCGGCAGCGGCTGGGGTTCGCCAGGGCGCTGATGCTGAGGCCCGAGCTGATCGTGGCCGACGAGCCGGTCAGCGCGCTTGACGTGTCGATCCAGGCCCAGGTGCTCAACCTGATGAGCGGGCTGCAGCGCGAGCTTGGCCTCACCTACATGTTCATCTCGCATGACCTGGCGGTGGTGCGCTACCTGTCCGACCACATCGGCGTCATGTACCTGGGCAAGCTGGTTGAGGTCGGCCCGGCCGAGGAGGTGTACCTCCAGCCGGCGCACCCGTACACGAGGGGCCTCATCGACTCCGCGCCGGTCGCCGACCCCGCCGCCGAGAAGGCGAAGGTCCGCGCGGGTGTCACCGGTGAGCTGCCGAGCGCGATCTCCCCGCCGTCCGGCTGCCGGTTCCGGACTCGCTGCCCCCTCGCCCAGGAGATCTGCGCGGAGGTGGAGCCGCCGCTGCGGCCGTTCAGCGAGCAACGGCACATGGCGGCGTGCCACTTCCCGCTGGAGGTGCCGCTGAGCCCGGAGACTTCCTACGCGGCGGAGCCGGTCACCGAGCCATGACCGCGGGGCTGCGCGGCCGGCTGCCGGCGGCGGCGTGCGGCGCGGTCCTGCTGGCGTTCGTCGCCGGCGGCTGCACCGGGGGCGGCACCACCCGCGCCAGCACCCCCACCGCCGGCCCGAAGATCAACGGCGGGACGGCGGTGTGGGCGCTGCCGCCGGCCAGCGCTCCCAACTACATCTTCCCGTTCGAGAGCAGTGCCTACCTCAGCACCTACAACAGCCTCAGCTTCGCGCAGTTGATGTACCGGCCGCTGTACTGGTTCGGTAAGGGCGCCCAGCCGCTGATGAACCCCACGCTCAGCCTGGCCAGCCCGCCGACGTGGTCGGGGAACACGGCCACCATCACGCTGAAGCGCTACGCGTGGTCGAACGGCAGCCCCGTGACCACGGCGGACGTGATGCGCTGGATCAACATGCTCAAGGACCCGAAGGTGGGCCCGATCGACGACGGCGCCTACAACGGCTTCCCGAACGCCTTCGTGCGCAGCATCAGGGTGGTCAGCCCCACCGAACTGCAGATGACCACGAAGAGGCCGTATTCGCACGACTGGTTCCTGTACAACAACCTGAGCCAGATCACGCCGATGCCGGCGGCGTGGGACCGGACGGCGTCCGGGCCCAGCGCCTGCGCGACCAAGGTCAGCGACTGCACCGCGGTGTACGCCTACCTCGACGCCCACTCCAGGCAGCCCACCACGTACGCGTCCTCACCGATCTGGGGCGTCGTGGACGGGCCCTGGAAGCTGGCGGCGTTCAACGTCGACGGTCACGCCACGTTCGTGCCGAACACCCGGTACTCCGGCCCGGTCAAGCCGACGCTGTCGAAGTTCGAGGAGGTGCCGTTCGGCTCGGACGCGGCGGAGTACAGCGCGCTCCGATCGCCGCCGGCCGGTGGCCTGAAGATAGACGTGGGTTACCTGCCCCTGGCGGACGCTCCCGCCAAGCCGGCCGGCTCCAGCCTGACGAGCGCCGGCCCGAACCCACTGGCCGGGTACACGCTCCGCCCGTTGTACATCTGGGGCATCAACTACTTTGTCATGAACTTCCAGAGCACCACCGGCAACGGCCCGGTCGTCAGGCAGCTTTATTTCCGGCAGGCCCTGGCCCACCTGCTGAACCAGGAGGCCGTCATCAACGGCCCGCTGCACGGCTACGGGACGCCGACCGTGGGGCCGGTCGGGAGCACCCCGGTGACCCGGTTCCTGTCACCGCTGCTGAAGTCGGGCAACCAGTTCCCCTTCGATCCCGCGAAGGCCAGGAGCCTGCTGACGGCTCACGGCTGGAAGGTCGTCCCGAAAGGATTCACGACCTGCGTCGCACCCGCCAGGTGCGGGCGAGGGATCGGCTCCGGCCACCGGCTGGTGTTCAACCTGCCCTACGTCGCCGGGAACAGCTGGATCGCACAGGAGATGACGCAACTGCGATCCGGCGCCTTGCAGGTGGGCATCAGGATTAACCTGCGGCCAGAATCGTTCGGGCAGATCGCGGCGCTGGCGGCGGCCAACTGCAAGGTTGCCAAGCTTCCGTGCACGTGGGACCTGGCCAACTGGGGCAGCGGCTGGCTGTTCGGCCCCGACTTCGCGCCCACGGGCGAGACGCTGTTCAAGTGCGGAGCGATCGCCAACTCCGGCGGGTACTGCAGCCCGCAGAACGACGCCCTTATCAACAAGACGCTGGCGAGTGACAACCCCGCATTCATGTACCAGTGGCAAAACTTCCTGGCCACGCAACTGCCGGTGATGTTCCAGCCGAACGGCGTGTACCAGCTCACCGAGATCGCCGACAACCTCAAGGGCGTGACGCCGCAGAGCCCGACGCTTTCCATCAACCCGGAAAACTGGTATTTCGTGAAGTAAGCATTCGCGATGGATGGCGCCCGGAAAGCCCATGTTCCCCAGATTGCCCGGGAAATCCCCCGGCCGCACAGCACATCGGCACGAGCGAGCGTGCAGCGACCGAGAGATTCCTCACGCGGAGGCGGGATGACCTTCGAGGAGTTTCTGGCGACCGGGCATATCACCGCGTTCCCCCGGATCACGGGCTACGGCTGGACCCAGATCGGCCGCTGACCGCGTAACTCAAAAAACTCGGTCAGCGCGGGCCGGTGCGGCCCCATCGGCGCGCCGGCGGTGGTCAGATCCAGCTGCGGAACCACATGCGGGCCAGCCAGGAGCTGAACGGGAGGGTCTGCGCGGCGAGCACCGGATACAGGTAGTCGAAGTTGGCGAGGACCGCGAGCAGGTAGCCGCCGGCGACCGCGGCGCCGGCGACCCGGCGGTTCGGCCCTGCCCGCGCCGGTCCGACGATCAGCCCGAGGCACAGCGTGATGGCGATCACCAGGAACGGCTCGAACGCCACGGCGTAGTAGTAGAACTCGGTGCGGTGGTCGTGCCAGTAGAACCACAGCCACGGCACCCAGCCCGCCGCGACGCCGAGCAGCACCGCGCCGGCGCGCCAGTCGCGGCGGGTCAGCCACCACGCCAGGCACACCAGCAGCGCGGCGGTCCCGCCCCACCAGATGAGGGGCGTGCCGATCGCCAGCACCTCCTGCTCGGTGGAGGAGGCGACCCGGCCGCAGTTGTTGCCGGACGGCACGCAGACCGAGTAGAAGGAGATCGGCCTGGCCAGCACCGGCCAGCCGAGCGGGTTGGACTTGTATGGCTGGTAGGCCTGCAGGCCCAGGCCGTACCCGAGCATCGACTTGTTGTACTGCAGCCACGCCACGATCGTGCCGGCTGGATGGCCGCCATTGAGCGCGGCCCCGTTGCGGTCGAAGCCGTAGCTGGTGGCGAACCAGCCGGTCCAGGACGCGACGTAGACGGCGGCGGGCACGACGGCGAACCAGACCGGCAGCCACCGCGCGTCGCTGCGCACCAGACCGCGGAGCCCGGCGGCCCGCCGCGCGCCAACGTCCCAGGCCACGACCAGGGCGGCGAACGCGGGCACGAAGAACACGCCGTTCCATTTGGTCGCGCTGGCGCAGCCCAGGCACAGCCCGGCCAGCAGCAGCGGCCACCGGAAGCCGACCCGCGGCCCGCCGGTGCGGTCCCGGGCGGTTGCCGCGGCGGCCAGGGCGGCCCTGGTCCGGTCCCGGTCGATCACCAGCAGGCCGAACGCGGCCAGCACCCAGAACATGACGAAGATGTCCAGGATCGCGGTGCGGCTGAGCACGAACTCCAGCCCGTCCAGCGCCAGCAGCAGGCCCGCGGCGCAGCCGAGCAGCGTCGAACGGGTCATCCGGCGGGCGATCCGCGCGGTCATCAGGATGGCCAGCGAGCCGGTCACGGCCACCGCGAACCGCCAGCCGAAGGGCGTCAGCCCGAACAGCCACTCCCCGACCGCGATGAGCATCTTGCCGAGCGCCGGGTGCACCACGTACTCGCCCTTGGTGCCCTCCAGGATGCGCGTGCTGCCCTCGGCGAGCAACGCGTTGACGTTGCTGACGTGGTCAATCTCCACGCCGTGCCGCAGGATGCCGTAGGCGTCGGGCACGTAGTAGGTCTCGTCGAACAGCACGGCGCGTGGCAGGCTCAGCCGGTTGAACCGCAGGAACGCGCCGAAGGCCGTCACCAGGAGAGGCCCGGCCCACCCCCACAGGACGCTGCCCGGCATCGGCGGCACCATCCGGTCGTGCAGCTCCCGGCCGGGAGGCGTCGCACTGGACACTTTGCCGATAGTACGGGGCCGGAAGGCCGGGAAGCTGAGCGCTTGATGGCGGGTTCGGCTCGGTACGGTACCGAATAGGCAACCTTCGGCCTAGCCATCGTGTAGCGCGGACTTGAGGATCTTCCCTGAGGGCCCCTTCGGCAGCTCGGCCATGAACCGGATCTCCCGAGGGTATTTGTACGCCGCCAGCCGCTCCCGGGTGTAGGCGATGATGTCTTCGGCGCTCACGTCATGACCCGGCCGCAGCGCCACCACGGCCACGACCTCCTCGCCGAGGCGCTCGTCCGGCTTGCCGATCACAGCGGCCTCCAGTATCGCGGGGTGGGCGTACAGGACCTCCTCGATCTCCCGGGGGTAGACGTTGTACCCGCCGCGGATCACCAGGTCCTTGGCCCGGTCGACGATGAAGTAGAAGCCGTCGTCGTCCACGTAGCCCAGGTCGCCGCTGTGTAGCCAGCCGCCGCGCAGTGCCTCGGCGGTGGCCTCGGGGCGGCCGAGATAGCCCTTCATCACGTTGTGCCCGCGGATCAGGATCTCGCCGACGTGTTCGCGCCCGGCGGGCAGCGGACGGCCCGAGGAATCCGCCACCCGCATCTGCACGCCCCACATCGGCTTGCCGATCGAGAGCACCTTCCGGTCGCCGGGCCGGTTGAACGAGCACGAGCTCGCAGTCTCGGTCATCCCGTAGCCCTCGAGCACTTCGATGCGGTACTTGTCCTCGAAGGTGCGCATGATGTCCTCCGGCAGCGACGCGCCGCCGGACACCGCCACGCGCAGCCCCGACAGGTCGCGGCCGGCGATGTCCAGCTGAGCCAGGGCGTGCAGCATGGTCGGCACGCCGCCGATGACCGTGCACCGGTCGGCCTCGATCGCGTCCAGCGCCGCGGCGGGCTGGAAGCGCGGCAGGATGGACAGGCAGCCGCCGAACCGGACGAACACGTTGATCACCGACGACAGCCCGAACACGTGGAAGAACGGCAGCACCGCCAGTACCACGTCGTCGTTGCGCACGCCGAACAGCCCGCCGGCGACCGCGCTGTTCATGTACAGCTGGAAGTGGGTGAGCTCAGCCCCCTTCGGCCGGCCCGTGGTGCCGCTGGTGTAGACGAGCACGGCGGTGTCGTCGGGGGCGCGCGGGACCCCGCCCGGCTCGTCCAGCGGCGCGGCGCCGAACAGCTCGCCGAACGGCCGGGTGCCGCCGGGCCGCGGGCCCGGTCCCATGGTGACCAGGTACAGCGGCACCCCGGTCGTCTCGCACGCCTTGACCGCCTCGGCGTGCACGCCCTCGAACCCGATCAACAGCGCCGCCGACGAGTCGCCCAGGTGGTACTCCAGCTCCGGCGCCATCAGCAGCGGGTTCAGCGGCAGCACCACCAGGCCCGCCTTGAGCGCGCCGAAGTACGCGATCAGGAACTGCGGGAGGTTCGGCAGCTGCAGCGCCACCACTTGGCCGGGAGCGAGGCCTGCCGCCCGCAGCCCAGCCGCGAGACGGCCCGATTGCTCGTCCAGCTCGCGGTAGCTGGTCGGGTTCCCGCCGAAGCGGCAGACCGGGGCGTCCGGCGCGGCCAGGGTCGTCTCGGTCAGGATGGTCGCCAGGTTGAAGCTCATCCCCGCCCCCAGGCTGGTGCATGGGCAATTCTCGTCAGTGAGACATATATTAAGTGTGTATCAGCGCCTTGCCTACTCGGGCCCGGATAATGTCACCGGCACCGTGCGGGACTGGCTGGGCAGGATTACCCCAGGCACACGCTGAGGACCACGAGGAGTAACGGATGCAGCAGCTCACCGGCATGGATGCCTCGTTCCTGGCCCTCGAGACGGCCAGCACCACCGGCCACGTCGGCGGGCTGAGCGTGCTCGATCCCGGTACCGCTTCCGAGCCGCTGACCCTGGCCCGGCTCACCGAGGTCATGGCCGAGCGGCTGCCGCTGGTGCCCGTGCTCCGGCGCAAGCTGCTGAACGTGCCGCTCGGCCTGGACCAGCCCTACTGGATCGACGACGGCGACTTCGACATCGAATATCACGTCCGCGAACTTGCCCTGCCGCGCCCGGGGTCGGCCGCCCAGCTGACCGAACAGGTCAGCCGGCTGCACGCCCGCCCCCTGGACCGCAGCCGCCCGCTGTGGGAGCTCTACCTGATCACCGGGCTGGCCCGGGACCGCGCCGCGGTTTACAGCAAGATCCACCACGCCGCGGTCGACGGGGTCTCCGGCACCGAGCTGCTGACCGTCCTGTTTGACCTCACGCCGGCCGGGCGTGACCTGCCCGCGGCCGAGCCGTTCCAGCCGGAACGGCCGCCGCCCCTGCCCGCCCTGGCCGCGAGGGCGGCCATCAGGCTGGCCTGGCGCCCGGTGCAGACGGTCCGGATCACCAACGAGATGGTGAGGCTCCTGCCCACCCTGGCCCCGGCGGCCCGCGCGCTGGTCGGCGAGATCCTCGGGCTGAACCGCGGCGACGGCTCGGTGATCGCCACCCGGCCGGGGCGGGCGCCGGCGACGCCGTTCAACCGGGCGATCACGCCGCACCGCCGGTTCGCGTTCCGCAGCGTCGACCTGGACACCGTCAAGACGGTGAAGAAGGCCTTCGGCGTGTCGGTCAACGACGTCGTGATGGCGATGTGCGCCGGGGCGCTGCAGCGATGGCTCATCGACCACGACGCGCTGCCCGGTCAGCCGCTGGTCGCGATGATCCCGGTGTCGGTACGGGACCCGGCCAGCCAGGGGGCGCTGGGCAACAGGGTCTCCGCGATGCTGGCCCCGCTGCCCACCAACGTCACCGACCCTGGCCTGCGACTGCAGATCGTCCATTCGGCGACGCAAACGGCCAAGGCCCAGCAGGCGGAGATCCCGCAGGGCCTGATCGACCAGATCAGCGACTTCGCCGTGCCGGCGCTGACCGCGCGGGCGGCCCGGGTGGTGTTCGCCACCGGCCTGCTGCACCGGCTGCCGCCGTTCAACGTCACCATCTCGAACGTCCCCGGCCCGAACGTCCCGGTCTACATGTGCGGCGCCAGGCTGGTAGCGCACTACCCGGTGTCGGTGGTCACCGACGGCCAGGGCCTGAACATCACCCTGGTGGGGTACCTCGGCCAGCTGCACTTCGGCCTGGTCAGCTCCCGCGAGCTGGTCCCCGACATCGATAAGCTGGCCGGCTACCTGCCCGACGAGCTCGCCCTGCTGGCCGAGGCCGCGGAAAAGCGCGCCGCCGAGCAAACCGAGCCATGACCGAGGACATCCGCAGCGTGCTGCCCCAGGGGACCGGGACGCCGGTCACTATTCCTGGCCCGATCTTCGCGGCGGCCGTGGACACCTTCCTGGCCGGTCAGCGGCTGGACATGCGGTCCCTGGCCCGGCGCGCCGGGGTGGGCCGCGCCACCTTGTACCGCCGGGCCGGCAACCGGGAACAGCTGCTGGACCAGGTGCTGTGGTGGCGGGCCCGGCGGCTGATCGCCGGCCAGGTCCGGGCCAGCGCCCACCTGACCGGGACGGACCGGCTCACCGCGGTGATCGGCGGCGTGGTGCGTGCCATCGGAACCGACCGGCCCGTGCGGATGTTCCTGGAGTCCGAGCCGGAAACCGCGCTGCGCGTCCTGACCGGCAGCCGCAGCACGGTGCACCAGGGCATGGCCGCCGCACTGGAGAATCTCATCGACGCCGAACGCGGGCGCGGCGCGTTCGACGCCAGCCTGGATACCCCCACGCTGGCCTTCGCGATCGTCCGGGTCGCCGATGGTTTCCTCTATTCCGACGTGATCGCCGACCGTGCCTCCGGCATGGGCCGCGCGGTCACGGTCATCGAGGCCCTGCTCCGCGGGCTCGACCTGGTGCACCGCGCCCCTGTGACCGCCGGGCGGCGGGAGCCCTGATGGCCAGGTTCCTTCGAACGAGAGGACAGACATGACCACGGTGCTCGACCGGTTCCGCCTCGACGACAAGGTCGCGATCGTGACCGGGGCCTCCTCGGGCCTCGGCGTGGCGTTCGCCAGGGCGCTTGCCGAGGCAGGGGCGGACCTCGTGCTCGCGGCGCGCCGCGTGGAGCGTCTCGAAGCGACGCGCGCGATTGTCGAGCAGGCCGGCCGGCGTGCGATTACGGTCGCCGCCGACGTGGCGCTGCCGGAGAACGCCACGGCCGTCGTCGAAGCGGCGATCGAGGCGTTCGGGCACGTCGATGTCCTGGTCAACAACGCGGGGAAGGGGACAGCGGTGCCGGCCACGCGCGAGGCGCCCGCGCAGTTCCGCGAGGTGATCGACATCAACCTGAACGGCTGCTACTGGATGGCTCAGGCCTGCGGTCGCGTCATGCAGCCCGGCAGCGCGATCATCAACATCGCGAGCGTCGCCGCGCTCGCCAGCGGCGGGCTCCCGCAGGCGGCATATTCGGCGAGCAAGGCCGGCTTGATCGGGCTGACACGTGACCTCGCTGTCCAATGGACCGGGCGCAAGGGCATTCGCGTGACAGCCCTCGCGCCCGGCTACTTCCCATCGGAGATGACAGACCAGTTCCCAGAGGGATACATCGACAGCCAGCTGCCGCGCGTACCGGCCGGCCGGCCCGGTGACCCGGAGGAACTCGCGGCTGCCGTCGTCTTCCTCGCCAGCGCAGCCGCTGGCTACATCACTGGAACCACTTTGGTCGTTGATGGCGGCCTGACGGCGCTCTGACGTCAGGTTGGCTGGGGCTCCTGCCCTGCCTCCGCCTACGGCGCTGCGGCGTGCTCCGTGTTCGCGGTGATGCGGGGAACTTTGACCTCCGGTGCCTGCGCCGGCGGGATGCTGATCGTCTCCACCGGCGCCATGGCGGCCGGCTCTACCGGTGGTATGGCCCCCGGCCCGGCGGCGGCCCGGAGGGCCCCGACGTCGGTCCCCGCCTCGGCCGCCTCGACGTCGGTCCCCGCCTCGGCCGCCTCGACGTCGGTCCCCGCCTCGGCGTCGCCGAAGTCGGCGAGTGATGCCGAAGGCCCGGCATCCGGCGCGGCCGGCGTCATTCGCTCGAAGAACCGCAGCAGTTCCACCGGGACCGGCATGACCAGCGTGCTGTTGCGCTCCGACGCGACCTCGACCACGGTCTGCAGCAGCCTGAGCTGCAGGGCGGCCGGGTCCCTGGCCATGACGTTGGCGGCGGCGGCCAGCCGCTTGGACGCCTGGTACTCCCCGTCAGCGGTGATGATCCGGGCCCGCCGCTCCCGCTCGGCCTCGGCCTGCCGCGACATCGACCGCTTCATGCTCTCCGGCAGCGAGACGTCCTTGATCTCCACGCGCTCGACCCGGATGCCCCACGGGCCCTCGGTGGGCTCGTCGATGATCCGCCGCAGCTCACGGTTGACGGTCTCGCGTTCGGCGAGCAGCTGGTCCATCTCGGACTGGCCGATGATCGACCGGAGCGAGGTCTGCGCCTGCTGGGAGACCGCGAACAGGTAGTCCTGTACGTTCACCGTGGCCTTAATGGGATCGACCACCCGGAAGTACACCACCGCGTCCACTCGGACGGTCACGTTGTCCCTGGTGATGCCCTCCTGGGCCGGGACGGCCATCGCGACGATCTGCATGTTGACCTTCTGCATCCGGTCACCGACCGGTCTGATCATCGTCAGCCCCGCGCCGCGCGGCGGCGACTGGATCTTGCCGAACCGGAACACGATGCCCTGCTCGAACTGCTGCACCACCCGCACCGAACGGCCAACCGTGACGACTCCGGCCACGGCAAGTATCACCAATATGATCACGATGGCGGCAATCACAGCTAAACAACCCCTCTCCGGCGGCACACGCCTGCTTTGCACGGCGCTGGGTCTGACCGGCTTGCGTCAGCCCCCGTTCTACTATCACGGATAGTACTCATCGGACGTTCACGCCGCCGGTGACCAGTGCGGCCGCGGGCCTCATGCTGGGCTGGCGGGGATCTTCCATCGCTGCCAGGAACGCCGCTATGGCATCGGCGACGGTATCCGGGGCGCGCCTGGGCAGGTGATGACCTACGCCCGGCACGAGCTGCAAGCGAGCGTCCGGCAGGCCGCGGGCGAGCCGATGGCCGGTATCGACGGGAACGAGGGCGTCCTCTGGGTCGGCGAGCAGGAGCACCGGCGGCTGGACGGACGGGATGGCGCGCTCCAGTTCGCCCAGTTCGCGCAGCAGGGCGCGCTGCTCTGTCAGGAACGTGCGCCAGACCGCGTGCTGGCGGCCCGCTTGGCCCCAGACCTGCCAGTTGACGTGCTCGTCGGGGCGCGGCGGGCGGCCGCGCCGCCAGGCGATCTGGGCCAGCCGGGCACGGGCGATCCATGGCGTCAGCCGCCACGCCACCAGCGCGCACAGCGGCCCTGCGACGGGCGCGGCGAGCAGCCTGTCCCAGCGGTTCACGCATCCGGGGCCGACGCTGGCGAGCAGGACCACCGCCTCCACCCGGTGCGGAGCCAGGCTCGCCGCGGACAGTGCCACCCCGCCGCCGTAGGAGTGCCCCACCAGTACCGCTCGCTCGATGCCGCGCGAGTCCAGGTCATCGAGCACGGCTTGCGCGTTCGCTGCGAACCCGCCGGCCTGAAGCCGGCTGGAGCCGTATCCCGGCCGGTCGGCCGCGACGGCATGGAGCTGTGCTGGCAGCCGCCCGGCCAACTGCAGCCAATCGGCGGCCGAGCCCGGCTGCCCGTGCAACAGCACCAGCTCGTGGGCACCCAGCTTGGCTGGCATATAGGTGGCTGCGGCGCCAGCGGCCAGGGGGCGGTGTTCCGCGGGCGGCGCGCCAGGCAGGTTTATCTCCGTGACCGGCTGACGCCCGGACGTCGGTGGCCGGCCGGATCCGCCGGCCGGCATGGTTGGGGCTGACATGGTTCGCGCGAAGCCGGCGTTACGCCGTGGGCGGCGCAGCCGGAGGAGAACCAGCCATCCGGCGAACGCAACCAGCCAGAAACTGGCAAGGCGGTAGACCAGCACCGCAGCCAGTGCCTGGCCCGCGCGCAGCCCGGTGGCGGCCAGGGCGATGCTGAGGGTTCCTTCGGCGACTCCGAGGCCGCCGGGTGTGATGTTGAGGCTTTGCGCGGCGATTCCCGAGCCGTAGACCAGCAGCAGGGCATGCCAGGGCACAGCGGCGCCGGTGGCGCGGATGCTCACAGCGAGGACCGCTGCATCGGCGAGCCAGTTGGCCAGGGCCAAGCCGGTCACCGTCATCCAGCCTGAGGGGGGAAGCTGGAGCGAGCCCAGCCGCTCAGCCCAGGCCCGGATGGTCCGGCGGGGATCGCCGACGTCCCGGCGCAGCAGCCTGGACCCGTGCCGTAGCGTCCACGCGGCGGGCCGTTCGAGCGCGCCGCGCAGCCGCGGCCAGCGCGTGGCTGCGGCGACCACAACCAGGGCCGCTACGGCGAGCACGCCGGCGGGCACGGCGACCGCTGCGACCAGGATTTTCCCGGACGCCAGCCCGCCGCCGACCACGACGAGGGCCGCGGAGGCCGAGGAGGCCACCCCGCCGGCCAGCAGTGACCAGCCGGCCAGCGGGGCATCCGCGCCCTGCCGGGTCAAGCGGCGGAAGATGAAGCCCGTGGCCAGCCCGGGTCCGGCCAGCGGAACCGAGACCGACACCGCGTTGGCCGCATAGGCGGTGGCAAGCATCGGCCGGACACCGACGCTGGCGCCGCCGGCGGAAACCAGCCGGCGCAGCATGATCGCGAAGGCGGCCATGGACGCCATTTCCAGCACGACGGCGGCCGGGATATAAAACCAGCGCAGATGACCCAGCACCGCGAATGATGCGGCGAGCCCGGCGCGCTGGGTCACCGCCCCGGCCGCCAGCGCCGCCACGGCAAAGGCGGCGGCCGCGGCGCGGGCCATGCGCTTACTGACCCGGCGCTGAGGCGTTCCAGCGGTGCACGTGGCTGCGGCGGTCCTGGCGCGGCGCGGCGGCGCCGGCCGGAGCCAGGCCCGCCGGGCGCCGGCTGTTTCGGATCTGGTGACTGTCATGTCTGCCTGTCTCAGGCCGGGGGCCCGTTGAGCGCCCGCATGGGGCGGGTGCTGCCGGGGGGTTGCCGCGGCAGTGGAGGTGCCGGAACCCTTGGCGTAGCCGCGGGCGCTCTCTGCACCGGGTCAGGTCGCGGTCTTTAGTAGCCGAAGCCACCGCCGGACGGGGCGGCCGGGGCCGTTCCCGCCGAAGACGTGGTGAGCGGGGCAAGGCCGGGTGTGGCCACGAAGAAGTTCTGGACGCCCTGGCCGGTTACCTGGCCGGCACGGTCGTCGGCGAAGGTGTACAGCGGGTGGCCGTTGTAGGTGACCTGGTGGCCGTTGACGTCGTTGAGCACGCTGAGCTTGCCGTTCACCCCGGCTGCGGTGGGCGCGGCCGAGGTCAGCGGCGGCCACAGAGCGGCCAGGCTTCCGGTAACAAACGACTTCGCCGCGGTGTCGGGCCGGTAGAAGTACAAGGGCAGGCCGTGGGCGTTGACCAGGATGGTCTCGCTCGTGCCTCCGACATTCGCTGGCGCGGTGCGCACCGTGGCCGCCACGGCGGCCGGGCTGGCGGAGTGTGTGCTGCTGGCGGTTGAGCCGCCTGCGGACGCGGCGGTGATCCCGCCGATGGCGGCCACGGCGGCGAGGCCGATCCCGGCGATGATGATTTTCGGGTGTCGCATGGTTAGCTCCTGGTTGTTGACGATCTCCCATCTTCTACTAATACGGGTAGTAGAGCTGCGGGGTTCACCGGCGGCCGGATTATCGCGGCGGCGGCGCAGGCAACCGGCAGGCACGCCGCCGCTGACAGCCCGCATGTGCTCGCCGAGGCATGGCCTCCGATGGGATCGGGACAGGCCGGGCGTGGTGACTCCGGCGCCGCGACCCCGCGTCTGCCGGTGGTCGGCGCCCAGGCCACCCCCCTCGAACTGTTCGGCACCGCCCCCCTCGCCCTGGTCGGCAACAGCGGGTGACGCGCAGCGATCCCTGGTGGCGAGCCCACACGGCGGCACCCCGAACTGCCCGCTAGCTGCCCACGTGGTAGTGCAGGACGTTGTCGATGGCGGCGATGATCACGTTCGCTGACCCGTCGATCGCTTCGGCCACCGCGCTGGCTGGATTGCGGAGCTGGCTGGCGATCTGGGCTTGGGAAAGGCCCGTCAGGATTGCCGAGCCCGTTCTGTGCCTTGCGAACGGCGCACGTGGGTGTCGTTGTGGCGGCTGCGTGCCACGGCGGTCCTTCCTGGCGACGGCGTGGTCCGGGCGTGTCTGGCGCGGACCTCATCTACTACAACGCATAGGGCTTATAAATTACAACGCATAGGGCTTATAAATCGTTCATGATCAGCTATGCGACACTCATCCAGATGAGCCGAACTGGACGGGAACGTTCATGACCTGTGTGGCCCGCCAGCCGGCGCGCCCGGCGCCGAGCTGCCACACCGTCAGCCTGGTGCGGTGGACCGCCAGCGCGTCGAACCCGCCAGAGGGCCCGGGTGCCAGCGTGGCGGTACCGGCGGGCAGTACGGGCAGGGACCGCCACGCCGCCCCGGCGCCCGCGATGATCTCCGCGCGGTTGCCGGTCAGGACGAGCGCGGCTTCTCCGCCTGGCCCGAAGGACGCCGAAGCCAGCTTGGCCCCACGGAGGCGGACCGGGGCCGACAGGGCCCAATGGCCGCCACTGCCCGCGGACCAGGCGGCGAGCAGGCTTGCCGCCGGCCCGGAACCAGCCTCAAGGAGCGCCACGACGCCAGAGGACGTGCGCGTGAGCCGGAGCACGGTCGTGCTCTGGTGATCGAGCGTGGCGGGGAGTGCGGGCCCTGCCGCCTGCCAGGTTCGGTCCGCGCCGGCGAAAAGGCCCGCGGTCCCGGGGCGGCTGCACCGGCCGGCCAGCAGCGCTGTCCCGGTGGGGGTGAAGGTGGCCGCGGTGAGGCCGGTCAGGCCGCAGCGCCGACCGGCGGGCGTGGCGGCCAGCGAGCGCTGGCTGGTGAGGGTGTTCCACCGGGTGTAGCCCGGGGCGGCGACCTTGACGGCGCCGCTGGTGAGCAGGGCGAGCAGGTGCCCGGTTCGGGGAGCGGCGGCCAGGGCGTCCGGGCTGTTGGCGAGGGCGGCATCAAGCGGACCCGCTGGCGACCATGCTCGTCCGCCGTCACGGGTGAGGGCGAGCGGCGTGTAGGTGAGGTACTGGCTCGGCCGGATCCCGGCGATCAGCGGCCCGGCGCCGGTGCTGGCCGCGATCAGGCCGCCGTTGTCAGCCACCCCCGGCGGAGTGACCAGCTTCCACCCGGTGCTCCCGGCCGGGCGGGCGAACAGTTGCCAGAAGTTGTTGTGGCTGGCGACGGAGCCACCCATGACCGCGATGGCCCAGGTTCCGGCCGGTGTGACGAGGGAGGTGGCCAGGAACGGCGCCCCGGCCGGCGGCGCCTCGGGTGCCGGGCCCGGCCCAGAGCCCGCCGCGCTGCCGCAGCCCGCGGTGACCAGTGCGCACGCCAGGGCCAGCACCGCCGGCAGCGGGCGGGCCGGCCGGTTCATGACTGCCCCAGCAACTGGCGCGCGGCGTCGGTCAGCTCGGCGGCGAACGAAGACTTGGTGGCCTGGGTACCTGGTCCGGTGTCGAATCCCAGTTCCCGGCGCAGGTGACCGTCCTGGTCGATGACGAACGCGTAGTCCCCGTGACCGATCATCGACCCGGCGGGCAGGACCTCCGCCGGGGCTGCACCGTATCGGCGCCAGACCTGTTCGAGCTGGGCGCGGGTGCCGGTCAGGAACAGCCAATTCGGCACCGTGGCCAGGCCCTCCTGGCGGTCGAATGCCTGGATGTAGCTCACCTGGGTGTAGAGCGGGTTGTAGTTGATCGCGACCAGCTCGACGCGCCGCGTATCGGCGCCGAGCAGTTGCCCGGCGTCGCGGAACTCCTGCGCGATCAGCGGGCAGTCGACCGAGCACGTGTCATCGAGGAACGTCAGCAGGACCACCTTGCCGCGCAGGCCGGCCAGGGTCACGGCCCGCCCGTGCTGGTCGGTGAGGCGGAACGCCGGGGCCGGGAAGTTCACCGGCGCGCTGGAGCCGTTGATCGCCTGCGCGAGGATCGTGTCGGCGACGGGGCTGGCCTGCGCCGCCGCCATCGGGGCCGCGCCGAGGATGATCACGCCGACCGCGCCTGCTGAGGCCACCGACTGGAAGCTGGCGCCCATGACCGACTGGCGCAGCGACGCGAGCCGTACCCGGTCCCGCCACCGCACCTGCGTCCCGGCCGCGGCCGGTTCCACCGCTGTGACGGGAACGGGGGCCAGGGCCAGGTAGCCGGCGGCGGCCAGCAGCGCGAACGGGATCATGCTGTTGGGATCGGTGCCGAGCCCGCCGAAGAAGCCGAAGTCCTCGATGAGCACCCAGTCCGCCAGGCACAGCACCGTGAAGAAGACCAGCGCCGGGCGGATCAGCCTCGGCTGCCCGCTCAGGAACGCCGCGCCGGTCACCGCGAGCGCGGCCACGGCGAACAGGTTGACCGCGAACCCGTGTGCGGCGGTGAAGGTACCGAAGGCAGTCACCCAGGCCGACAGGGGATGAGGCTGGGGGGTGGTGGCCATCGCGGCCACCATGCCGGCCAGTGTGCCCCGCTGGCCGTGCAGGTTTCCCTGCCAGAACCCCCGGCCGGGCCAGGCCTGCAGCACCGCCATGCCGATCAGGAACAGCCCCAGGCCGGCGAGGGCCAGGCGACCGAGCCGTGGCGTGCGCCAGGCCCGCTCGGGCAGTGCGACCAGGGCGCCAGCGACGCAGTAAAGCAGCACCGCGCCGGGCGCGCCGAACAGCCAGGTCAGACCCGGTGCGAAGATTCCCCCGAAGGACTCGCCGAACACCCAGACCACCAGCCCCCAGCCGACGCTGGCCAGCCCGGCCAGCCTGGACCAGGCGCCGCGCGCCGCGACCAGCATCCAGATGCCGATCCCTGCCTGGATCCACACCGCTGAGGCCCCCGCCTGCATCGGGTGATACGACCAGCTCGTCCCGGCCCAGTTCACCAGGTGCTGCACCCACCGCGGGGACGTGGCCGCGATCGGCTCGATCACCTGCGACGGCAGGCCGATAGCCATCTTCGGCTGGGCCTGCAGGATCCCGTCGAAGATCCACAGCAGGCCGAAACCGACCCGCAGGACCTGGCGCCAGGCAGGCTCGGCCAGCGCATCCGCCGGCGTGCCGGGTGCCTGCGCCGCGCCGGTGCGCGCGAAGGGCTGCCACGCACGCACGCTGACCCAGGCCAGCCCGAGCAGCGCGAAGATCAGCAGCGCGATCAGGCCCTGGTGGAGCAGCGCTGCCTTGAACGCCGCGACCACTGTCGGGTCGTTGACGTTGACTCCGGAGTTCATTCCAGGCATGACGCCGCGTGCTCCTCTGTCTCGGCCCCGTCCGCTGCTTTCTCATCGCGCACGGCGGCGGCTGGCCGCCGCGCTGGGCCCCGCCCGCTGGCAGGAAGGCCGAACCGGCGCAGCCGCGCGCTGTTGCCCACCACGAACACCGACGACGCGGCCATCGCTGCCCCGGCGATCAGCGGGTTGAGGAACCCGGCGGCGGCCAGCGGGATCGCGGCGATGTTGTACCCGAACGCCCAGGCCAGGTTGTGCCGGATGGTCCTCAGCGTCGCACGGGCCAGCCTGATCGCTTCCGGGACGGCACCAAGATCGTCGCGGAGCAAGATCATGTCGGCGGCGCAGATGGCCACGTCGGTGCCCGAGCCGATGGCCAGCCCGAGGTCGGCAGCGGCTAGCGCCGGTCCGTCGTTGACCCCGTCGCCGACCATGGCCACCGAACGCCCCTGCGCCTGCAGTTCGGCTCCGTTCGCGTTGGCCGGGTCGTCACTCGCGCCGGCCACCTCGGCGCCATAGCCGGCTCGCTCGATTTCTTCGACGAGCAGCCGAACCGGGACCGACGACGGCACCGTCACGGTCGCCTTCTCCGTCGCGAAGTTCACCGTCGCGGAGACATTTCCGATCGCGTTGAGCCTGCTTTCCACCTTGGCGGCGCACGCGGCACATGTCATTCCCTCGACCAGCAACTCAACTCGCGTGAGCCCGGGGAAATCCCCAGACCCAAGCGGCTCTTCGCCACTGCGTGCTGCCGATGACATAGGTCCCTTCCAGCGAGACCGGGGCCGTCCGAACAAACGCCCCACCGCGCCTGAACCGATGCGCTGCGGCGGGGCTGGATGCCGGGAAGACCTGCTGGCAGCTTTGGCAAAGCACCACCGCGCGCCGCCGCAGGAAATCTACACACTCCAAGGCGATCCCAGCAACATAAGTGGCAGCCCCAACCGGGCGATTTCACCGCGCCGATACCCTGCCAGGGTTTCCGAAATACCCCTCTAGGGTTCTAGGGATACCCCGCCCGGGTTGCCCGAATACCCCCACTGGGCTTTGCATGCCGGCATGATCGGCTCCACGACTACCATTGCGGCCGATAGTGGTTGCGGACGCCGCAGCCACCTTATTAGCCTTTCGGTATTATGCGCAGCCGCAAAGCCTCTGCACCGCGCGCGCCCGGGGAAGGCCCGCCAGGCCCGCCGGGTGGTTGCGCGTGCCGGCCGGCGCTCCGCCACTGCCTGCGGCACGCGCGACCGGGAGGACGCTGACATGGCCGGGCCATCCTGGCTCGCGGCCGCCCTCGCGGCGGTCATGATCGCGGCCGCGGTGTACTGCGCCGGCCGACTGGCTGCCTCCCGCCTGTGGCGGCGGTCCACCGAACTGGACGCCGACTCGGTGCACGTCGTCATGGGTGTTGCGATGGCCGGGATGCTGCTGCCGCGGCTGAGCCCGCTGCCCGCCATGGCCTGGCAGGCCGTCTTCGCCATCGCAGTGGCATGGTTCGCAGCGCAGGCACTCCGCGGCTTGCGCGGAAACGTCACCGCCAGCCGATGGCGGTGCCCCCACCCCGTGCCGCACCTGATCGAAGGCGTCGCCATGATCTACATGCTCGCGGCGCTGCCCGGCTCCTGGCCGGGCTGGCCCGGCCAGGCAATGGCGATGCCCGGCATGGCAGGTGGGCGCCCGGGCGCTGGTGGAAGCCTCGCGGCGCTCGCCGTGATCCTGGCCCTGTTCATGACCGGCTATGTGCTCTGGACAGCCGACCAGCTCACCTCGCTGGCACGCGCCGCGCCGGCAGTGGCAACCTCGGCGACACAAGCCCAGGCCAGGACCCTTGTTACCGCGGGTACCCCGGCAGGTGCCGGTGGCGCGCACGACGCCCCAGGCGCAGCCGGCTCGGCCACTCCCGGGCATCGCCGCCCCGTCGATGGCCAGGTGCTCGCGCCACGGCTCGCCTCCTGTTACAAGATCGCGATGGGCATCGCCATGGGCTACATGCTCATCCTCATGCTCTAACCGGCCGAACGACGATTGAACAACCAGCGCGGGGACACGGCCCACGGTCAAGCGGGACCCGGCCGCACGAGCCGGCAGAGACGACGTCCGGCTGGCACTCGGCGCGATCTTGGTCGGCCCGGACCGCCTGCCGGTAGCGGCGTTCTCAGACCAGCTCCACGAATGGTTGCCCGCGACCCGGTCGAACGGAGCCGCTTGCCATCGGAGGCGTAGCCGAGCGAGACGGCCCCGACATACCGGTTCTTCGCCGCCTCGAAGTAGATCACATCGATCGCCGCCGGGAACTGCGGGTCATCGAAGCCACTCCTCATGACTATGGCCGTATGGCCGAACTGCTGGCCGCTGACGCATCCTTGAGCCGCTCCGCGATCTGGGCGCGAGCGGCGCTGACGAGTCCGGCGTTGGTGTTCGCGTGCCCTCCCAGCCCCCTCCGCCCTCGGGCGCCTCGGTCAGCTGTACCCAGGTCCGGTCGGCCAGTGCGGGGTCGTCGGCGGCAGTTGGATGATCTCTGCGCGCCGACGGACGACCGCGAGCGGCTTGACGCGGTGTAGCCAGAAGTTACGCTGCTCTTTCCGGGCCGGCGGTATCGCCAGCCCGGCCGCGCAACAGGTATCCGCAAGGTGCAGCAGTGCTGCGGATACCCCGGCCGCAGCCTCGCGCCGCAGGATAGTGACAAGACGACGCACCGCTCGTCGCGGGGCCGGCCCGACGGTCAGGTGTACGACGGTCCGAGCCGCTGAGGAGACGCGGACTGAGAACGGCATTGCCCGGCTGCCGGGTGGAGGTGAGGCGGCGTGGTTCAAGGACTCGGAAGGCAACCTGGTCGGCGTTGTTCCAGCCTGAGGAGAATCAGCCGCGCCAGCGAACCACCGCGGCGAGTCGCCCTGGGGCCTCGGCAGGCCCAGCCTCCCGGTGGCCCGCCGCGCCGGACTCGCCAAGCCGCTCGGGCCTTACGCCACCTATATCGTCGCGGCTTGTGTCGCTGGTGCCGCCCGGTAAACAACTGACCGCTGATGCAGTGCCCTGCCTGACCGGACCGCACCGGCCAGCCGCGCCCGTCAGCCAAGGCGGCAGGCCAGGCGCGTAACTGGCCGTGACCCGGACATCGATCACGAACCGCCGTTCGGCATGCCGCCGACGGTGCGCGGCTCCGGCGCAGCGGCGTTCCCGAACCGGATGTTCGGTACGCGCGGCAGCGCTGGGGCGCGCCGTGCGGGTACGGCGGTCCTCGTCGTGCCGGGTTGGGGCTCAGGGCCGCGAGCACGTCGATGGCCACCAGTGGGCGGTAAAGTTGGCGCGCCTCCAGCCGGGCCAGGTGTCCGGCCGGGGCCGGTCTGGGTGGCGGCGCAGGGGCAGACTCAGAAGTGGCCGTGGTGGAGCGGGCGGCGGGTGCGATGAGTTCTGGAGCCTGGCGGTCTGCGTTACCAGGCGATCGGCGAGAAGGAGATGTCAAGGTGGGCGCAGCTGAAGTCCTGATGGAAGGCATCGTGTTCGGCGAGTCGCCGCGCTGGCACGACGGGCGTCTCTGGTTCTCGGACTGGGGCGCGAACCAGGTGATCGCACTGGGCATCGACGGCAGCCACGAGGTGGTGGTGACCGTCGCGTCGTTCCCGATGTGCATCGATTTCCTCCCCGACGGGCGGCTGCTGGTCGTGGACTCGGCGCAGCGGCGGCTGCTGCGCCATGAGCCCGGCGGGTCGCTGGTCACGCATGCCGACCTGTCCGCAGTCTCGGCCAAGCCGTGGAACGACATCGTGGTCGACGACCGGGGGAACGCCTACGTCAATACCATCGGCTTCGACTTCCCCGGCGGCGAGTTCGCGCCCGGTGTGGTCGCGCTCGCCACACCAGACGGCGAGGTCCGCCAGGTCGCCGGCGACGTCGCGTTCCCGAACGGGATGGCGATCACCACGGACGGCGGCACGCTGATCGTCGCCGAGTCGTACGCCAACCGGCTCACCGCCTACGACATCCGCGCGGACGGCGCCCTCAGCAACCGGCGGGTGTGGGCGGAGACACCCGGCGACCACCCCGACGGGATCTGCCTCGATGCCGAGGGCGCCGTCTGGTACGCCGACGTGGGCAACCAGCACTGCGTGCGGGTGCGCGAGGGCGGCGAGGTGCTGGCCACCGTCGACCTGGACCGTGGCGCCTTCGCCTGCGCGCTCAGCCGCGGCCAGGACCCGCGGCTGTTCGTCGTCGGCCAGAACTACGGCGGGCCCGAAACGGCGCAGCCCAGCGGGCTGGTCATCGCGTTCCCTGCGCCCGCGCCGGGCGCAGGGAAACCCTGACCAGCGGGTACGGTCTGACCGGCAAGAGCCGAGGCGGCGCCTGGCCAACCCCGAAGTTCGGTGATCGTCGCCCCCATCAGGTTGCGGTTCGCGGCCTCATTCGCTGGCGACGTGCCCGACGAGGAGTCGGCGTTCATGGCCGACTCCCAGGTCCCTTGGGGAGTGGGATGCCCTGCGCGGAGCGGTCAGCTGTCCGGCGTGGCGGGCCAAGCCCAGTTGGTACCTCGTCACCACCGACGACCGGATGATCCCCCGCCCGCGCAGCGGGCCATGTGCGAGCGAATCGGCGCGACAAGTATCGAGGTCGCAGCGCGTCACGCCGTCTGCCTCTCGCAGCCCGACGCCGTCGCCGCGCTCATCTCCGCGGCGGCCGAAGCGACCACGTCGTCCTATCGACTGACGACTGGGCGGACTTTCGTCCACCGGCCGGCACGGCAGTCACCCCCGCCGTGCCGGCTGCCAGGAGACAGCAACGGCGCCCGAGACGCGGCCGGCTGGGCTGCGCCCGAAGGATCGTTCTGCCCGCTGCCTTGCGGTCGGCCCCGTCAAGCTGGGGCCAAAGACGCGGCCCCGGATGAACCACACGCTACTCCTATCCGTCGTAGTAGGAGTGGCTCCAGTGGACGGTCCTAACCTCCTGCCTCGGGGTGAACATCGGCCATTTACTACTCGCGTTAGTCACCAGGCGCGGGTGCGTTGAAGCGCCGGTTTGCCGATCCGCTGGCGTCACAGAAGGGCATCGATGCGTGACAGCACACGAGCCCTTGCCGGGTACCCACCCCCGGTACCCGTCGCTCGGCCCACGCCGGCCGGCTCAAGCAAGCCGGCAAGACCAAGGAGAATCATGAAATCCGTTAAACGCCTGACGTCCGCCACCGTCCTGGTGCTCATCGCCGCCGGCTCGCTGGGCCTGACCGGCTTGGCGGCGAATGCCTCGGCCACCCAGATCGCAAACCAGGCCTACCAGCAGACCAACCTGGTCTCCGACATACCCGGCCTGGCCCTGCACACAGACCCCAACCTGCGTAACTCCTGGGGCACGTCCACCGGCCCCGGACTGCCGATCTGGGTGTCCGATAACGCCACCGGGGAAGCCACCCTCTATGACGGGCAGGGCAACCCCCAGCCCGGGCCGGGCAACCAGCAACTCGCGGTGTCGATCCCGGCGCCGCCCTCGGCCGGGCCCGGAGCCGTGGGCGCGCCCGATGGCACGGTGTTCAACCCCACGCCAGGCTTCGCGATATCCGAGAACAGCCTGTCCGCCCCCGCCCAGTTCCTGTTCGCCACCGAGGACGGCACCATCGCCGGCTGGAACAGCACGGTCGATCCCACTCACGCGGTCATCGCCGTGGACCGGTCCACGGCCACCGACCCGGCCGGCGACCACGGCGCGGTGTACAAGGGACTCGCCCTGGTGACCACCCCCGCCGGCACGTTCCTGTACGCCACCAACTTCCGCTTCGGCACCGTCGAGGTCTTCGATAGCAACTTCAACCTGGTCAACAGCTTCACCGACCCCACCGTCCCCGCCGGTTTCGCCCCGTTCGGAATCCACAACATCGGCGGCAACCTGTACGTCACCTTCGCCAAACAGGACGCCGCCAAGCACGATGACGACGCCGGGCCAGGCAACGGCTTTGTCGACGTCTTCGCGCCGAACGGCGACCTGCTGCAGCGGCTCGCCAGCCAGGGCCGGCTCAACTCCCCGTGGGCAGTGACCCTGGCACCACCCACCTTCGGGGTCTTCGGCGGCGACATCCTGGTCGGAAACTTCGGTGACGGCCGCATTAACGCCTACGATCCCACGACCGGCCAGTTCCTCGGCCAGCTACGAAACCACGGCGGCCCCATCACCATCTCCGGGCTGTGGGGGCTCCGATTTCCTACCGGTTCACTCAACGTCACCCCCAACGCCCTCTACTTCACCGCCGGGCCGAACGACGAAGCCGACGGCCTGCTCGGCGACATCGTCCCCGCGCAAGGCTGACTACGGCTGACGCGAAGTTGCGGGGTGCGGCGCACAGCGCCGCACCCCGCAAAGCCGGCCGAATGCGCGGTGGCCGGAGATGACCCACGCACCTTGCCAAGCCGTGACTCCGCGCCTGGCCGATATGCGCGTGACCGTACGGGCCGGATTTGTTTTACGGAACGACCCAGTTGACTGAGGTTCCCCAGTTCGCGAAGCCCTCCCTGGTTCCGCCGCAGGTCCCCACCGTGAGGCTGAAGGCGGGCCCGGTGCAGTTCGGGTACTGGATGTATTCGTTGGCGAGGTAAATCTTGTCGCCTGGTGTCGAAGAACAGCAGGCCGGCCTCCAGGTTCAGCAGGTTCGCCACCTGGTGGAAGACCTCCTTCTCCAGCGCGTCCTTGACCTCCAGCAGCCAGTCCATCGCCCGGTAGCACGCGTCATCGGTCGTGGACGGCAGGCCATCGATCAGGACGTCCTCGCTCGCCCACCGCGCCGCCGCCAGCTTCGACGACGGCGCCAGCGCCCGGTTCGCGACCAGGGCGAACAGCACCCGCTCGGCGGCGGCGTCCAGGCGGCGGCCCTTCAGCAGCCGCCGCATCGCGGCGCCGATCTCCAGCCGCGCCCACAGCCCGTCCAGGACCCAGGTACCGCCCAGCGGCCGGGACTCGGTGAACTCCAGCCCTTCCGCTGAGGCGGCGAGCGCCTGGCCCGGGCACTTTCGCGATTCCGAGCACCCGCCAAGCCTTTGACCTGCCCATTCACTCCCGGACATAGCCCAGAACACCGATTAGCTGCGGAACCCGGGCCTCTGGGGACAGCGGCACCAGCAGGCGCCGCGTGAGGAGTGCTGCGAGCGACGACGCCCTCGCGGACGACCGTGTCGGAGGCCGCCGCTCCGGAACGATCTCGAGCCAGCTCTGTCCTGGAAGCGGATGCAGACTGTGTGGAAGCGGATGCAGATTGTTCCGTGCGACCCTCGGCGCCTCCCATCGACAGTCGGTCGATTCTTGGAGGTCGGGTGGCCCGGGGGAATCTCACCCCCGGGCTCCCACAGATCCCGGCGTGACACTCTCGCGTCACCGGGCTCCTATCATCCTGGTCACCAGGGGGCTGAGACCCATTCCCAATGGGCAAAGAGCCGTGGATGCTGGCGGGTAATTCGTTTCCAGCATGCATGGGCCTTCTTGAAGGGCCGCAGCCGGTTATACTTCTTGCGGATCCAGCGCATCAGGTAGGCGTTGATGCGTTGCAGGAGGGAAAACAGCGCGGAGCGGTAGAACGCCCCGTAATACTGCATCCAGCCGCGGACGATCGGATTGATTCGCTTCGCGACTTCCCCGAAGTCAAGCCCGATCTGGCGGTGCAGTCGCCATCGGCGCACTTCCCCGCTGATCTTCTTCAGGGCGTCCTTGCTGATCGCGGGCAAGAACGAGGTGAAGTTCACCCCGTACTTGCTGCGGGCCGCCCGGGCCCGGAAAGTGAACCCCAGGAAGGTGAAGCTGGTGTGCTCGTACCTGAGTTTCCGCTTCCCATCCTGGCAGTACACTATCTTCGTTTTGCCCGGGTGCAGCCGCAACCCGACTCCAGCCATCCTGTCAGCGATTGCCCGCCGCACAAAGTGCGCCTGACGCTCGCTGACGCAATGCACGACCGCATCATCAGCGTAGCGTTCGAATGGGACGGCCGGGAATTTCCTGGCCATCCACTGATCGAACGCATAGTGCATGAACAGGTTGGCCAGGACGGGACTGATCGCCGAACCCTGCGGGGTTCCGCGGTCGCGTTCGGCAAGAGTGCCGTCGGGGAGCTGTACCGGTGCAGCGAGCCACCGCCTGACGTACAGCACCACCCACGGGTCGCCGGTGTTCGCCTCCACCGCTTTGACGATGAGATCCCACGGGACACTGTCGAAGAATTTCTGGATGTCCAAATCGATTATCCAGTCATATCTCCAGCAGTTCTCCCGGCATGCCGCCACCGCGTCCAGCGCAGCGCGCTGAGGCCGGTACCCGTAGGAGCTGGAGTGGAAGATCGGCTCGACCTTTTCCTCCAGCCTCCGGGCCGCCACCGTCTGCGCGACCCTGTCCGCGACAGTAGGCACGCCCAGAATTCTCGTGCCGCCGCCATGCGATTTCGGTATTTCCACCGCCTTGACCGGAGGCGGAAAGTAGCTCCCCGACGACATCCGGTTCCAGATCTTATAAAGGTTGCCCTTCAGATCCTTCTCGAAGTCCTCGACCGAGCAGCCGTCCACCCCCGCCGCGCCCTTGTTGGCCTTGACCTTCTTATAGGCCTCCCACACCTCCCACTTCGAAATATCAAACGGCTTCCCTGGTGATTTCAGCTCGCTCACTCAGTTCCTCCCGGGAACAACCCCGGTTGACTCACCGAGCCAACCACAGATGATCCGGCCTCTTCGCTCCGCCCCCACCGCGCCCAGCAGGGACTTCACCGCTACTACAAGCCGGTCCGCCAGCGCGCCCCGCCTCGGTACTCGATTCCTCGCAGGTCATGCTGCTTGGAACACTCCCTCTCGCCGCCCGCGGCGGCCATATCGGAGCGCGCCTTCCCACGTTCCGTGTGAAAGCAGCAGATCAGGCTCACGCCGCCTCCATGCCGGGCACCGCCTGGCCAGTAAGCGGGCACCCGCCAGGCTTATCCCGGGGCCATAACCTCGTCCCGGTTCTGATGCCACCTCAAGTTTCGTAACGACACATCACCAGCGATCTCTTCGCAGAGACTGCGCACCGTCTTCCTGATCCCCACCTGACGCCTCTCCGGGCGCCTTTTCCCTCATCGCTCACCACGACAGTCTTCGGCTAACGCAGCAGAGGGCGGTTTGGAGCCTCCCCCCGCAGGGCGGCTCCGAAGGGCCAGCCTTCATCTTCCACACAGCACCGCATCGAACCAGATCTACCTACCCACGTGACCTCGCTCTCTGCGCTCGTGGCGCACGGTTATGCAAAACCCGGCAGTTAATTCGTAACATTGGTTTCTTGCCAGGCTCCTAAGTAAGTTCCCGACACAGCCCATCAAATACGGGACAACGGCTTCTCCAGCCGATAGAAAGGAGGTTTCCACGCCATACCTTTCCTAGCGGGAGAAGCCGTTGCGGTTCGAGCGTATGTCAGGACTGGACGAAGAGCAACTCGGTGAACTTGAATACTGCGTGGCCGAACTATTCGAAGAACCCTGGGACAAAGGGGCAGGGCGCCCGCATGAACTGACCTTGCGGGAGGCTCTGATCGTTACCTGCGGATATCTGCGGCAGAACATCATCGAGGACGTATGGCCGACATCTTCGGCGTCGCCCAATCGACGATATCGCGGTACATCACGTTCCTCACGCCGTTTGTTGAGAAAGCGACAGAAGAGGACCGGCCGACAGCAGAGGATGCCGCGGAGGCCACGAGAGGAGCGATCGCACTGGTAGACGGCACGCTGTGGCCATGCTGGTCATGGGACGGCGAAAGTAAGCTGTGGTCCGGAAAATACCGAACCACGGGACATGGCTCACTGATTGTCGCGAATCTTCAAGGCCGCATAACATTCGTTTCCGATCCTGTTGCCGGCAACCGGCATGACATGGCGAAACTGAAGGGGTCGGAAGTCGAGAAGATCCTGAAGAAGGCAGGCGGGGTGTTCGGCGACAAGGGATTCATCGGAACTGATTACATCACCACCCCTATCCGCAAGCCGGAGTACCGTAAGCTATTGCGATGGGAGCACGAGTGGAACAATCAGGTGAGTTCCTTCCGTGCGCCAGTCGAACGGGCCGTCGCCGCCCTGAAGGCTTGGCGGATACTCTTCACCGATTATCGTCGGCCACTGCGGACCTTCACCTCATCGTTCCGCGCCGCAATCGGGCTTTACTTCTTCAAGGAGAGTTTTGCATAAGTCTCTTGGTCTCCGCCGCGCCATACGCCATACGGTTGGCGACTCCGCTGCGTGCCCACGTCGGCTATGCGTGACCGGCATTCGCGGAGCTGCTCAAGGCGGCTTGCGCTGGAGTGCGGTCGGCGGGAAGAATCTTGGCTGCGATATCGCCTAGCCAGGGAGAATACCTATGCGTCTACGGCCTTTGTGCGTGGTCGCGTCCGCGGTCGCTGTGGCTGTCGTGTTTGCGGGTGCGGCGGCTGCTCCGCGCGCCTATGCGGCCGGCAACGGCCAGTCGCTCTGTATCGGCCACCATCCGCAGGATTTCATCTGGTACACGTCGAGCTGCACCGGCCATGATGAGCCGGAGATCGACCCGCTCTCGAACGCGCCCGGTTCGGCCCAGGATCTGACCTGGACGATCGTGCTCCCCACGGACCAGGCAGGAACGACGGCCGGCCAGGCGGGGCAGGTCGACTCGGTCGGGCCGACGTTCTGGATTGGCGGCACCGTCACCGACCCGAACAGTCTGTTCGGCGAGGCGTTCCTTGAACTGCAGTTCTATCCGAACAGCATCGTCACGAACTGCACCGCGGGTGGCGGCTTCGACGTCACCTATTCGGCGAATACCTATTCGGCGTGCTCGCCGGTCTGGGAAGTCTCTCCGACTGGCAACTCCGAGTCGGCAGCGTTCAACGCCATGCTCATCGACAACTCGACCGGCGGGCCGCTGTTGATGCATGCGGGCGACACGATCACCGACCACCAGTACGTGACAGCGGCCAGGGACGGGATGCACATCACCGTCACCGACCTCACGACCGGCCACTCGGGGACGATCGTCCTGAACAGCAAGGTCGACGGACCGCTGATGCCGGCCTTCAGTGTGCAGAAGCTGGGCAACGCGCTCAGCTGGGGCCTCGTCAACGACGCACCGAACTCGCTGGTCTGGGAGATCGGCCACACCGGCGACTACACGACCCCGGCCGGACAGTTCTGCCTGCCCGGGAGCGCGACGAAGCCGCCCTGCTACTCGTTTGACGTCCCGAGTTGGCTTCGGTTCAAGCCGCTCCAGATCAAGGGCGTCACCTTCGGCAACGGCAGCACGGCCAACTCGTGGGCGGCCGTCTCGGACACAGGCGGGGAGGCCGAGGTCCTCGGTAACTCGTTCGTGGGCCCGACGGACTGTTCCGGCTACGGCGGGCCGTTCTGCACCTATCCCTTCTACGCGTTCAACCAGACGCTCAACGCCTTCACCTTCGGCGGTGACTACCCCGGTACCTCGAAGGACTTCGGCCAGGCACTCCAGTTCCAGCAAACCGAGGACTGCACCAGCCCGCAGGGCGGATTTCCGCAGTACTGCTCGACGGTTCTCAGGTAGCGCGCAGCTGACGAACCCGGTGGCGGGGGCGTAGGAGAGCGAGAGCTCGCCGCCCCCGCCCCGTGGGAGCACCGGGCGCGGTAAGGCAAGGCTCGACTCACCAAGGCCAGGGTTCGCGAATGTCCCCGAGGCGATGTGACCGTTCCGTGCTTGGTCTCGAAAGTGGGCGCGGGAAACCGCTGGACTCGCGCTCCGGCGCCAGACATGGACCGGGCGGCCAGTCGCATTGGGTTCCGGTGCCTACCGGGCAGCCGGAGGGAAGCCAGTGCCATGGCAGCGCAGGTCACGGTTAGCACGATCAGAGTCACCGGATAGGCAGTGGTGCTGACCGCCAGCGCGATGATGACTATGAACGCACCGTGCTTCCAGGTCAGGATCTGCAGTCCGCGGCGCGATCCCGGTGATGCGGCCACGGCGACTCTTTTGCAGCCCGAGCGCCAGGAGAATATAAGCGTCCGCGGTCCCGTAGGGCATGCTCCAGCCAGGCCATCCGGTCACGTAAACCAGCCAGGTCAGCAAAGCCACAGCCGCCAGCGCCGCGGCGCGTTGCCGCCGCAGCAGAGCCAGAGCCGCCATAGGTAGCGGGGCTGTGAGCCCTTGCATAGCCAACAGCGGGAACCCGTAACTGAAAGCACCGGGCACGGACTGCAACGCCCCGGGCTGCTTGGACCGTAGAGATCAGCAGAAGGATTACCGGCAAGATGACGCTCAGGACGGCCAGCGCGTCCCGGCAGGCAGGCCCGGCGCCGTCGTGGCGCGGCTGGCATCGGATCCGCAGCGCGCTCCAGATCAGGTTGCGAGTCGCTGCCCCGCTGGGGCCCGCTGATCGCGGCGCGCCGGGCCGTTATGAGAGCGGCTCTTCACCCGGAGTGGCGACGTTGTGGCGGAGGTGGTGGGGCAGGACCTGGGTGCGGTCCGGGTGGCTGCCCACCGGGGCTGCGGCGGCGGGCGCGGGCGGCGGCTGAGGCAGGTGTAACGCTCTGAGGGATGGCGGCGTTCCGGATGCGGACATGCTCCCCCAACCTCAGGTCGCCGCGAGCTGACGTGCCGGAACTCCCGGACCGGACGCTGGCGGCCCGGCCCGCAGCCGGCCGGCTGACGGGCGAAGGGCCGCCTGGCTGCAGGCGGCGGTCGCGCTTCTTGCCGCGCGCACCGCGGCGCCTGAGGTAGGGACGGCCGGGCAGGCACGGGCCCTGGCCGGGTTCCGCCGGGGCGGCATGCCGGCTCATTCCCGCCGATCGACACGCCGGAGGTCCCGCTTGCTTACTCCGCTGCTTTCCGCCAAGGCTGCTGCCGCGGCCGTCGCGGCCGCCGCCGCCCTGGGCGGCGTTGCCACCGTCGCCTACGCCGGCGACCTGCCCGCGCCCGCCCAGCAGCTCGCGCACAACACCATCGGCGCGCCGTCGCCCAAGCCCAGCACCAGCCCCGCCGGCAAGCCGGCGGCCACCCCGTCCGGGCCGGATGCCACCGGCCCGGCGGCCTTCGGGCTGTGCACCGCCTACTCGCACGCCAAGGTGCACGGCACGGCCGCCCAGCGGGCGGTGGCGTTCCGCAACCTGGCGGCCGCAGCCGGCGGTGCCCACAGCATCGCTGCCTTCTGCGCGGCCGTGCCCCACCCGGGCAGCTCGCCCTCCAGCCACCCGGCCCCGGCCCCTTCCCACCCCGCCGGGGAGCCGGCGCACCGGCCCACCTCACACCCGTCCGGCAAGCCCTCGCAGGTGCCCACCGCGCACCCGGCCGGCAACGCCCCGCCTGTGCCGACGCCCTAGCCCGAGTTTCCAATGATCTTGTGCTTGGCGTGAGGTTCTCGCAGCTCAGACTGGGTGCGGTAGCGCGTCCGGGTGTATGACCTAACTGCGTGGGGCGTACCGGCCCATGCTGAAGATCTCGTGCAATTCGTGCTGCTGGCGGTTTCGCTCGGTGAGCATGCGCCTGGCTTTGGGCCGGCCGCGCTCGCCCTGGTAGAGCAGGACGGTTTCGCCGATGGCGGCAAGCTCTGTGAGAAGTGCGCGGACCGGCAGGTCGAGCCCGGCGCGGCGGGCGGTGAGCCTCATCAGGTGCGCGACCTGCAGGGCGAGCACGCAGGTGAACACGTGGACCTTGATGTTGTGCTCGGTCCAGTGCCACATGGGCGAGAACGACACGACGTGCGGGTCTTTGAGCTGGCGGAAGGAGAACTCGGCTTCGGACTGCGACCGATAGCCGGCCACCACCTCGGCGACCGGCCAGTCGTCGTGGCTGGTGATGAGCACGTGCTTGCCGAAGATCTCCTCTTCCAGGGCGGCCCGGGCGTCCATGTCGGCTGACCAGGTAAGGCGCAGGTCGCGGGGCTGCTCGCCGTCGAGCTGCCAGGTGATGACGCGGCGGACCCACGGTTTCTTGGTGATGGCGGCGATCTCGGCCTCGACCTTGGCGCGGGGACGGCGGGTCTTGCCGCGGGCCACGGTGGCGGCCAGGTCGTCAAGTTTCTTGCCGGCCTTGCCCAGCGTGGTGCCGGTGAACCCGCGGGCCTGGCTTTCGTGCAGCTCGGGTGAGTGGGTCAAGATGGTGCGCCGCCCGGCGCCGTAGCTGACGCGGCGGGTGTCGTAGGCGGTCAGCTTCCCGAACCGGTCCTTATCAACGATGCCGCGGACGGAGGCGGGCAGGGCGGTCAGGTCCGGGCAGTCGCTGGCGGGCACCGACCCGATGTAGTGCAGGTGCGCGCCGGCCAGGTGGTCAAAATTGTTCTCGCTGTTCTGCCCGGCGTCGAACACCAACCCGCGAACACCGGCCCGCCAGCGGAACGGTCAACCTCGGCGGTCCGAGGCGGAGCCTCACTGGTGCCGCATCAGGCAACCTTTGCCCTGGTGACGATCTCGCGTAGTCGTCCGTCGTGAGCGCGGTAGTTGCCTTAGTTAGACGATGATGCCGCGGATCTGGAGGAGGGGCTCGGCCAGTGCTGGGTCGCCCGAGAGCTGCACCTGGCGCGGGTCGTAGCGGGCACCGGTGAGCAGCCGCCAGGCCGCCTGCCCGCTTATCTGCAGGCTGGCGGCCGGCGCGCCGATTTGTCCTTCGTCGAGGGACCATCCGGTTGCCGTCCTGGTCAGTGTCCATGCGCCGATGCCGGGAATTTCCAGGGCGATCGCGGTGCCAGCTGGTGCTGGAGCGTGGTATTGGTGCGGGAAGCCCCAGATGAATGTGCGCAGCACCAGGGGCAGGTACTCGTCCTGCGGCTGATCGTGCCCGGCTGGCAGGGCTGTCTGCCGGATCTGCTGGTAATGCACCCACCGCTCGGTGAACTCGCGGGCGAGGTCGAACCACAGCGGGACCTGGCCGGCCCAGTAGACCGAGCTTGAGCCCGCGAGATCGACCGTGCCGAGGTAGGCATCGAGCTGCTCACCTGACCAGGCGAGCAGGCCGGTGATCAGGCGCGGGCTCAGCGTCCGGGTGCCGTCGACCCACCGCTGATTACGCTGGGCCAGCCCGCGGACGAACTCCTGGTGATCAGCAGGCACGGGAATGATCCCGGTCTGGTCGTGATCCCGGTCGTGGGCGAGCCAGCTGAGGTCCACGTCGAGCAGGTGCAAGGCGATGTCCTTGACCGCCCACTGCGGTGCTGCCGTGGGTGCGGCCCATTGCGCGCCGGTCAGCGAGGTGAGCAGGGTCAGCAGCCGTCCGCGTTGTGCGGTGAGCGGCCCGCGCACGTCCACGACGGGAGCCTCGGATATCCGCATGCCGCCTCCCGGTACCGCGCCCCGCTCAGGCTAGCGCCGTAGCAGGTCACATCGGCCTGGCCGGTCTTTCCTCGCGGGTGCTGATCGCTGAGACTGGGCCGGTGACCGAACGCCTGCGGGTGCGACAGATCGATGATGACGAGGGGCGGCGGCTGGTGCGGATCGTGCGCCGGGGCAGCGGGTCGGTGGTGACCTGGCGGCGGGCGCAGATGGTGCTGCTGCCGGCGCAGGGCATGGACGCGGCCGGGATCGCGAAGGTCGCCTTCACCAGCGAAGACCGGGTCCGTGATGTGATCCGCAACTTCAACGCCGACGGGTTCAGCTCGCTGTATCCCAGGTACAAGGGCGGCCGCCCGCCGAAGTTCACCCTCCCGCAACGCCGCGAGATCAAGAAGATCGCCAAGTCCCGCCCCGTCGACCATGGCCTGCCGTTTTCTGCCTGGAGCCTGGCCAAGCTGGCGGACTTCCTTCCGGGACCTCGTCACCGTACGCAAGCTCGGGCACACTGTCGGCAGTGGTCACTACCGTGCCCGGCCTGAGCGACCAGAACCGGGAGCTATACCGCATCGAACTGGAGCCGGAGGTCCGTGATTGGCTGGACGGCCTCAGCGACAGCGATTTCAAACGGGTCGACGTGGTGTGCGGCATGCTCGCAGACAAAGGCACCGGTCTTGGCGGCCCGTGGTCAGATCATCTTGAAGGCGCGGTATGGGAACTGCGGGTCCGGCTTCACCAGGTGGCCGCCTGGGTAACGTATTGGTGCAGGTCCGACGGCACGATCGTGCTGCTCACGGTGTTCCGCAAGACCCGCCAGCATGACCAAAGGCAGATCGACCGGGCGGTCCGGGCACAGCAAGCCTGCGAACGTGGCCACAGAGGACCCGTGACGCAGAGCTACGAGAGGCAGGCGTGATGAGCGGCTCCCACACCCGCTGGGCGCGGAACGAAGCCGAGGCCGAGGACCCGGAGCGGATCGCGATCCGCGAGGCCCTGGCCTTCGGCAAGGCGGTCTATGACCGGCGGGTCGCCCTTGGCCTCAGCATCGCTGAACTCGCCCAGCGCGCTGGCATGACCGCCGACGAAATCGAGTGCATCGAAGAAGGCGGCACCGAACCCACCGTTTCGCTGCTGCGCCGGCTGGCGGCCGCCCTCGACGCCGACGTCCGCCTCACCCCCGGCCACGACCTCGGCTCCGTCGGCTTCGAAACTCACGCCGCCTGATAGCCGCCACCCAGCTCACCGCCCCGACCGCAGGTCACGACCTCGGCGCAGGACGGCTCATTGCAGAGCCTCGCCACCACAGGGCACAACAAGAACTCGTTATGCGCGATTGTGAAGATCGGTGTGTGGCGGGCTAAGGGGTGCCGGAAAGATCGTTCGGTGCGCTGGGAGGCGCGGCTGCCGCGGCGGTCAAGGGAGTGCTTTGGGAGGTTGCCGCAGGCTGTGATCACTGGCCAGGACGGGGCGGATCGACCGGCTGGCGGCGTTCGGCCAGGGCCTGGCGGAAGGAGCTGAGGTCGGTCTCGGTGCGCGCTTCAGCTAGGAGGACCGTGTCTGCCAGCAGGGCTTCAGCGGCCCGGAAGGCCTCCGGAGGGGGGCCGCCGACATCGCTGCCAGCCGCTCGGCGAGCCGCTCCGGAACCACTGCGAGCCCGGTGATCAGGTGGTGCTGCCACTTGAGCTGGCGGTGCGGCAGGTAGACCCGGTTGACCGCGAGGACCAGCCGGACCACCGCCTGCCCCGCCCGGGTCAGCAGGTCCCGGGCCGCCAGATCGTCGCCGCGGCGGGCGAGCGCGTCGCGGGCCGCCCAGCCGGTGAGCACCTCCGGGCCAGCGCCTGCTGCACCAGAGCCGCGACTAGCTCGCCGGGGAAGGTGCCGGCCCGGGCCCGCCAGGACGTGATGAGCTCTGCGCCGAGCAGCGGGCGGCAGCGCTGCAGCGCGGCCAGGCGCATGTGCGTGACCGGGTCGGGCGCCCTAGCACAGACCAGGGTGGCGGGCCAGGGAGTCACGGGCGCGACGCGCCCACTCGGGGCGGGATCGTTAGGCAGGACCGGTGTGAAAGGGGAACGTCATGAGCAGCTCATCTCCAGAAGGCCCTGGCTCGGTTTCCGGGGCGCCGAACCTCCCGGAAGGGTTCACCGGCACGTTCACCAGCCGGTCCATCGATACCGGGGATGTGCGCCTGCATGCGGTCACCGGTGGCGACGGGCCGCCGTTGCTGCTGATCCACGGCTGGCCCGGGTCTTGGTACTACTGGCGCCTGGTGATGCCGGCGCTGGCCCGGGATTTCGAGGTCATCGCGGTTGACCAGCGCGGCATCGGGTTGTCGGACAAGCCGGAGGAGGGCTACGACACGGGCACCCTCGCGAACGACCTCGCCGGGCTGATGGACGCGCTCGGCCACGAGCAGTTCGCCGTTGTCGGCGTCGATACCGGCATGCTGATCGGCTACGCGCTGGCCGCGGATCACCCCGACCGGGTCGCGCGTCTGGCCGTCGGGGAAGCCCCACTGCCCGGCATCACGCCGCCGACCCCGCTGATCCTCCCCAACCAGGTCGTTGACCGCCTCTGGCACATCCCGTTCAACCAGCTCAAGGAGACGAACGAGAAGCTCGTCCGGGGACGCGAGGACATCTTCTTCGGCGCGGAGTTCTCCGCCTCGGCCGGGACGAACAAACTGCCCGGCTACGCCGTGAAGTACTACGTCGACGGCCTCGCCTCGAGCCCCGAGGCGCTGCACGGCAGCTTCCAGCTTTACCGCGCGTTCGGCGCCACCGCGGCGCAGAACGAGGAGCGCAAGACCCGCCGGCTGCCGATGCCCGTCCTGGCGATGGGCGGAGCGGAGAGCTCGGGTGCCATGGCCGCGGACACGATGAAGCTCGT
>Ga0207646_10000653_pt1 | contig 44777 bp, 38 predicted proteins | sample KBSK5502metaG_FD_184343 | JGI IMG/M metagenome (GOLD analysis project Ga0207646, IMG submission 184343) | Corn, switchgrass and miscanthus rhizosphere microbial communities from Kellogg Biological Station, Michigan, USA - KBS K5-50-2 metaG... | ecosystem: Host-associated > Plants > Roots >...
CCAAATCACGTTGAACGTCATCGGCCGGAACAGGCACCTTCACCGCTAAAAGGTCCCTCGAAGCAACTCGCGGTAGTGCTGCTCCAATTTGAAGAGACATCAACTGTGATGAAACACTGCTCGCGGCCAATATGGCCCGCAACACGGTAGATGAGATCACACCCTTCTTCGGGCGCAAAACGACAAACTCGGTTGAGCAAAGCCCGCCCTCAGTCTCAGTGGCCGCAAAAACCTTTCTGAGGTTTGGCCGTAGCCTGCCGTAAAGGACGTCACCACGTTTGAACGTCTTCGAGCGGGACCTTATTTCACCTCGCTTTTTCTGTATATCGCCAACTGCATCGCCCGTAACGGATTCAACATTTTCAAGTCCTATATAAGTGAACGTTTCTGACTGCACGGATAAGGGATCGGTCGCTTCCGACACCTCATCGCAGATAGTGTCTAGTGGACGCGTATTCCACTTGCTCACAAATCGCTTCTTCTCGTCGAGAAAAACCTCAACTCGCCACCGACCGACCTTCTCGATTTTGGCAAGAGAGACAATGCTTGCCTTCAATTTTACCAACCCTCCCGCTGCAGAAACTCTCGAGCCGTTTCCGTCACGGCCGGCAAATCACTACCTTCGATCTCTCGCCCTGTCGCGTCATAGCCGACATTCGATGCTTGTATCATACAAATGCGCAAATCCTGTCTGCTTACTTCTCCAGTTCGTAATTTACGCGCAAGCAAGATATTCGTTTTCACGTTCGCGCCGAAAGGCGAAAATGTCTCTACGGGTAAACTGATGATTATCCGCGGGATGATTTTGTCCAACAGCCAGCCGCGAACGAACCGCGCCGAATCTGCACTAAACACGTTATCCGGAAGGAGAATCGCAAGGCGCCCACCCGGTCTCAGAAACTGAATAGATCGCTCTAACCCTACTATTTCCAGCGGCAAGTTCTTTTTTGCCTTAGCAAGCTCGAACTCGCCAAGTGATGCGAGAGCATCCTGTCCGAGCAACGAACCAAACGGTGGATTCGTAATCACAACATCAAAACTGTCGGGCGCTATGTCCGGATAATTCCCGAATTCGAGCAGCGCATCTGTGCAGCGAATGTTGCTGTGCCCATCTCCGTTCAATCGCATGTCAGTCATTGCAATGCGCACCATCCGTTCGCTCTTTTCGATCCCATGAAGCTTCCCAAACGCGAATTCATGGAACGCTTTCGTGGTCTTACCTTCAATGGATGCGACGCGCTTCAGGCATTCCGTCAAGAAATGCCCGGATCCACAAAAAGGATCTACAATCAGGTCAGAGACCTTCGGCTCAACGAGCGCGGACATCAGCTCGCAAATAGGGTTTGGAGTGAAATATTGCCCCATCCCCGACCGCACGGCGCGGCCCAGAACCTTCTGAAAGGCTCTCCCTTTAATATCAGTGTGACTTGTCGACAGGTCGAACGGCTCAATAAGCTTGTAGATTTTCGCAAGTGCCGGACTCGACAGTCGTAGCGGTTCATTGAAGACGCCGCGGGAACGTTCGTATTGAGGGATTTTTAAACGGAAAACGCGCAGATCATAATCCGCCGCGTCTTTATAAAAGCTTCGGATAGCAGCGGCATATTCTTCTGTCGTGCCGAACCTTTCCGAGTTGAGGAGGTACTTTCCTTTCTCCGCCGCCACCTCCTCTTCGTAGCTGCGCGTGTAAATGATCTTGCAAAGTTCCTGCAACGCCTCGTCAGCATGTAAGCCGTCAACGTCGCGCATGGCGCTGTGAATTTCGAAGAAAAGACTTTCAAGATCCTTCGAAATTGGCAGCAGAACTCTTGACGGGCTAACGTCTGATCCCTTTCGCGGCTTAAAGAAGTATTCAATATCTGAAATTTCATCCCATCCTTGGGCAGCATGGCGACGCCTAAACACTCCCACAGGCTTTTCGTTCGAAACAAAAGCGACAACGCCAATAGTGCTGTCTGGTCGAATTGCCGACAAGACCGGCTCGATGGACACCCGAGACTGCTTTTCCCCGGTGGCCACGGCTAGGAGGTAAGCCGCGCCTGTCGCTCCCTTTAGGACAACGCCGGCCCCACTTCCCGGCGCAGTCCAATCATGAATGTGGTCCTTCGGGTAAAGATATTTACCGTTTAGGACTTCTACCAACCCGTCCTTCTTAAGGGTCGCCCGCACGACAGTATGTCATATATTTCATGACACCATGTCAAGATATCTTTCCATCGCTCGTGCGAATCAATCAGCTTACCCGCACACAGCGATATATATCCTTTATCTGCTGATGAAAATACCGCCCCTTTGACGGCGAATCCATCAAGGCGGAATACTCGGCCGCCGGAACCTCAAAGTAATGATATACACGTCCGCCATGGAACTCGATCTCCAAGATTCTGATATCTGGGTCGTATCCCACCGAACTTAAGTCGCTAGACGTAACAGACTGTCTATCCATAACATGATCAGTCATCAGCCGGGCGACCGTTCGGCTCCTCGGGCAATCCCTTAAGCTCCAGTCCTTCAATTTCCTTGAGCGTCTTGCCTGCAATACCCTGAAGCTCTCCGTACATGCCAACAGTGGCTTCAATGACCCGCGTAATTTCTTCTTCTCTCTTCGCCCATTGTTTCATCATCGCCTTCTTTTCCCTGTGTAGGTCTTCGGCCATATTTGTAAACGACTCTACGATCGCCTGAACCCGCAGCCTAAACCGAGGACCCGTCAAATACTGGTATATCATCTCCATTTTTGTCTGCTGGCCTTCAGTTGCTTGGCGCGCGCAGTTAACTTCGATGAGCGTTTGGCGCAGCGAAAAAGCGACCGGTAAGATTGCCCTAGGATGACTGAGCCAGACACCATCTACTTGATCAAAAGTCTCGACACCTTTGGGCAGAACAGCACTAACGATTACGGCGGCTTCTGCCTTTGCTGCGCGCTGATCATCGCGAGTTTTCGAGAGCCAGCCATCGCTCCAATTCTTGGTTCGCTTAAATTCCCACAGAATCGTCCCACACGTTACTCCACCGGGCGTTAGGACGCGTTGTAGAATGTCACCGCCATGTTCTCCTTTCGGCACCGGCTCGATGATATCTTGTGGAAACCTCGCCCCGAGCAAGCCCTCTAATTGAAGTTCCAAAACTTCTCCCTGCAGCTGTTGCGACCCTTGTTCCGACTTGCGCTTTAGCTCGTCAATCTGCTTTTGCATCGAAAGGATCGTCTGCTCCTTTTCCATTACCTTCAGAGAGAGTTTATCTTCGGCTTCCTTCCGGGCGTGATCACGGATATTTGCCAGCGATTCCTGAACACGCTTTTCAATAGTCAATTCCATTTCGCGCTTCGCGTCATCGAGTTCGCGCCCTTTTCGAATTAGCTCGGCCTGCGCTTGTTGAGCCTGCGCCAGTTTTTCCTCCCGCTGCTTTAAAATCTCCTCCAGCTCTCCCACCTGTTTTACTTTTTGATCAAGCTCATTTCCAAGAGCACGCTTGGCTTTTACTTCCTCATCAGCCGCAATTTTCACCCGCTCCTCTTCGACTCTCGCGGCAAGCCGTCGCTCGTAATCCTGACGAGTAGATTCGATGAGCGGAGCCGCCAAGGATTCTGTAAGCTTAATTTCGTTCTTACATTTCGGACAGATTATCGTTGGTTCTGGCATAGAGCGCCGCGGGCGATGCTGCTAAACCTTGAACCAGCTTGTCGCTCGACGCGAAGGGATTTTTGGACGACATGCAGCCGCGCAACGACTCATCCGCTCGCCAGGGTTGCCGGCGGCGGAAGAATAACGCGAGCCAAGCGATATCACCGAACGACGGTATGGTCACACTTGTGCTGGCGATCACCCTTGGACTTGATACCATCGGTCCGTGGAGCCGCCTGTATCGCATCCAAAAATCGCCGAACTCGTACAAGGTTTGAAGAACGCACGATGAACGCCTCCTACATAAAGCCAGAAAAGATATTGTTGAAGACGCATCCGGAGCTTTCGGAAAAATGGGTACAAGAACGGATTGCCGAGGATCCCACGCTACTTGGACTTGGGGAGTTGGTGCTCAAGGACAAAGAACGCATACAACCGCGGGCTGGTCGGCTGGACCTATTGTTCCAAGATGTGGAGTCCACGCGTCGATATGAAGTGGAAATTCAACTGGGTTCTACTGACGAAGCTCATATCATTCGAACAATCGAATATTGGGACCTCGAAAAGAAGCGGTACCCTCAGTACGATCACACGGCGGTTATCATCGCAGAGGACATTACGAGCCGATTTTTGAACGTGATCGGATTATTCAATGGCGCTGTCCCGTTGATAGCCATTCAGATGAATGCCCTGAAAGTCGGCGATTTTTTAACACTAGCGTTTACAACCGTGATGGACCAAGTCAGCCGCGGACTAGTTGACGAGGATGAAGAAATTCAAGAGGAGGCAAATCGCGACTATTGGGAACACCGCGGCAGCCGAGAGACTGTGGCAATGGCCGATCAACTCCTGACCGTGATTCACAAATTCGATCCAAAGCTGGAGCTGAAATACAACAAATTTTATATCGGCCTCGCCAAAAACGAGCGGCCCAATAATTTTGTCAGCTTTCGACCAAAACGATCTCACCTCCGCCTGGAACCAAGGTTACCCCGAACGGATGAACTCGATGCGCGCTTAGAAAAATCTGGATTGGACGTAATGGATTACGATGAGAGGTGGCGGCGGTATCGCGTGCGACTAACCAAAAACGACCTGGAGAAACATCGCGAGTTCATCAGCGAACTTCTTCATCAGGCGTACACAATCAGCAACAGCTAGGCGGCTCCTGAAGCCCCGGACCGCCAAACAAGCCAAAGTGCCAAGGCAAATAGCGTTCGACGTTCGCCACCGCACACTTTCTTTGCCACCAACGAAGCTGAGTGAAACTCTGGCCTAACGACATTTTCAACGCGCGATATGTCCGCGTCCAGTTGCTTTCTACTTCGACATCGCGCACACGACAATAATCGAGCCCGCCAAAGCTTGCCCACATCCGCACTCCTCTAAAACATTCCGCACGGCCGGCTTTCCGAAGATATTTGCCGGCGTAAAATGCGCGACAAACCGGAATTCGTTTCACGTGCACACGACCGCCACCCGAGCCCGGTAATTGCCATAGACGACGGACGGAATCGACACCCCAAAACGCGCGATTCAAAACGTGGATGTGCAAACCATGACCTTTCGGATGGAGCTCAAATACGCGGAGCCCGCGAAGATCGACGCCCCGGCCGTCGCGCCGGCGCCACATATTAAAGGTTTTAAGAAACCGGGACCAGCGCTTACGCGCAACTTCGACATCCAACGCCTCGGGAAATGTAAACGTCCAGAGATAAAGCCACTTCGATTCGGCAGCCAAACTTTCAACCGAACAATCAAACGCGAAACGCGATTTACTGGGCAATTTCACGTCTGCGAGCCCTCGCCGTGACAATTGTTTGTAATTATACAAGGTTAAGGCCGGGGGCGGGGGCTGACGCCCCCGCCGACCCGGCCTCCCGTCCCTTATGCTGCCATCCCGACCAGCGAGCTCGCGCGCACTGTCTTGTGGCCCTTATCTACTTCGATGCTCTCTACTTCACAGAGAACCGTGTGACCGCGTTGGAAGGCGACTTTGCTAGCTGCCTTCTGCGGATCTTGCCCATCCGGGACCGATTCGTTGACTGTGATGGCCTCGAACGCGCCGCCATCTCCGATCTCGATCACGTGCGTCAACCGTGAGAAGGACGCTTGTTTGCCCGAGCCCTTCTGCACGTAATTGATGGTCTCGGGTTTAACCCCACGCCATTCACCGACGAGCAAACATTTGCCCGCCTTGATCAGCTTCACCACGGTTTCTGTTCCTGATTTACTTAGTTCCATTACTACTTTTTCCTTTGTTTGTTGTTCGTTTTCCGAAGCCGACAGCCAAATGGCACCCGCCACTGACCCAGCATCCGAAATTGTTGCTGGTCAGTCGCTCTCCCGCCGTCGATGTCCGCCGCAGGACCGAATCAGAGCCAACACGCCACGTCTCACTTCCTCGCTTAACGCTGGCCACGCTTGAATGACTTCGCAGATTTCGAAGCCCGGCCGCAATTTGTGTGCGTCTAGATGTGTGTCAGCTTGTCTAAGTGCCTCGTGTTGAGATAGGGAGTTGTAGTTTCGAGTCCTAGCGAGGCAGCGACGTAAAAGAGCTGGCGCTCTCACGTAGCTTCGCCGCGTGACGCGGAGCGTTTTACGCGGAAAAAATCCTGAAGAATCGCCGCGCACTGATTCTGCAAGACGCCGGCGATGATCTGGCATTGGTGGTTGAGCGAATTATGCTGGAGCAGATTTATTACTGTGCCGGCTGCTCCCGCGCGCACATCGGCGCAACCGAAGATCACGCGGCGGATCCGCGTGTGCACAATTGCCCCCGCGCACATCGGGCACGGCTCTTTCGTGATGTAAAGATCGCACTCGGTCAGCCGCCAATCGCCGACAGCTGCTTCTGCCGCGGTCAGTGCGAGCATCTCGGCATGGGCAGTCGCGTCTTTGAGTAGTTCGACCTGATTGTAGGCGCGCGCGATGATTTGATTTTCGCGCACAACAAGCGCGCCTACCGGCACCTCATCGGCTTCGCGCGCTTTAATTGCCAGGCGCAACGCTTCGCGCATGAAAGTTTCATCCGACTGTATCGTCAGGCTGTTCATCGAGGGATAAGATCGACATCTTAATACGTCCACAACCGTTCCAGTGAGCGAAGTACCGGTGGACCCATGAAAAAGTTATTCTTCATCGCAACAATCTTTTCTTTATCACTAATCGCAGCGAAAGCGACCGAACAAGACATCGTCGATCGCTCAGCCGTCACTGTGCGCGAGTTCAGGCACATACCGGAAAAAGGAATTCCGCCGCGGATCCTGAAACATGCGCGAGGGCTCGCGATTATCAGCGTGGTCAAAGCCGGCTTCATCTTCAGTGGAAAAGCGGGCGAAGGCGTGGTGGTCGCGCGAACCGGAAGTAGCTGGTCTGGTCCTTCGTTTATCGGAACTGGCGGCGCCGGATGGGGAATCCAAATTGGCGCGGAAGTGACGGAGTTTGTTTTTGTCCTCAACAACGAGCGCGCCGTCCGCGCGTTTTCGAAAGGCGGAAATGTCACGCTTGGCGCTGACGCAAGCGTTGCGGCCGGCCCGGTCGGACGCGCGGCTGAAGCCGATGTGACGCCGCGAGCGGCAATTTATACTTACAGCCGATCGAAAGGTCTGTTCGCAGGCGTTTCATTGGAAGGCGCTGTAATCGGCACACGGAAGGGCGCCAATGAGCGATATTATGGACGCCCGGTTTCCGCTTTCGATATCCTTCACGGTCGTGTGCGCGCACCGGCAGGCGCGGCCAATTTGCGCGGAGCGCTCGGGCCCTGAAAGAATCGATAAATCCGGACGACGGATTCTGTAGTCCGCGAATTGGCCGATAATTTGCTTTACAACTTAGCGACCAGGTCGCCAGCTTGGACGCCGTGCGCGGCTTCACGATAATTTGTCTGGTCGTTTTGTCTGCGAGTGCTGGTTGGGCGCAAACGCAGGAATCTTCGCTTGTCGATCGCTTGCTTCGACCAAACATGGAGCTGAAAAACAACGCCCAGAATAAGAAATTCGCGGTGAATTCTACCGTCGCGACGAAGGGCGGAACCGTTGGCACATTTTATTTGCAACCGAATCCGGCTGAAAAATCTTTCCAAGACCTCCGCGCCATATCGACCACGAAACATTCATCGCCTGCATTTCATTCTGATAGGGGGAGTGCGGCTCTGTCGCAGAAGACAGCGACTGAGTCCGCTAATTTTCCGACTTCGCAGGCGCGCGACCTTCGCGATGTGCACGATGCGGGCAAAATCGTCACCGGTCGAGCCTATCCAGAGGATCGCTCATTTCGCGAAGAAGGAAAAAGCCAGAAGTCGCTTACTCGCCGTAATCGGCCTCTCTCCATTGATGAAGTGCGCGAATTGCTGAACAAGAATAAATAGCGCGCTAATTGTAAGTCTTTGCCGTTGGCGGCTGCGCCGCTACAATTTCGCTCATGCAGCCGAATGAAGCGTTGACCTTACTGAAGCAGGGAGCAGCGCAGATTATCAGCGAGGCGGAGCTGCGCGAAAAACTTGCGCTGGGCCGCCCATTGCGGGTCAAACTCGGAGTTGATCCGACGAGCGCCGATATTCATCTCGGCCACACCGTTGTTTTGCGCAAGCTGCGCCAGTTTCAGGATCTCGGACACCAAGCAGTCTTAATCATCGGCGATTTTACCGGCATGATTGGCGACCCGAGCGGCCGATCTGCGACCCGTCCACATTTGACGCACAAAGAGGTGCTCGCAAATGCCGAAACGTATCGCGAGCAAGCATTCAAGATCCTTGATCCGGCAAAAACCGAAACGGTTTGCAACGGGGATTGGTTTCGCACGATGTCGTACGAAGATGTGATTCGATTGAACAGTCGCGTCACGCTTCAACAAATGTTGCAGCGCGAAGATTTCCGCTCGCGGATCGACAATCAACACGCGATCCATGCTCACGAAATTCAATACCCGATCATGCAAGGCTGGGATTCGGTGATGGTGAAAGCGGACGTGGAACTTGGCGGCACCGATCAGCTTTTCAATATTTTAGTCGGTCGGGATTTTCAAAAAGAGCAGGGAATGCCGCAGCAGGTCGTTTTTTTAGTGCCGATCCTGGAAGGCTTGGACGGTTCGAAGAAGATGAGCAAGAGCCTGGGCAATTTTGTCGGCGTCAGCGAGCCGGCTGCTGACATGTTCGGAAAGTTGATGAGCGTTTCGGACGAACTGATGGCGCGGTATTATTTGCTTTTGCTCGGACGCGAGCTGCCGAAAGGGGACAATCCATTTGAAGCAAAGAAACAACTCGCGTCCGAAATCGTGCAGACTTATCACTCGCCCGAAATCGCAAAGAAAACTTTGGATGAATGGAACGCGAGATTTAGCGAAAAGCGTCTCGAAGAAGCAGATCTGCCAAGTCTTTCTGCGGTATCGGACGAGCTCGTCGCGATAGTCGTTGCTGCGTACTCGCAAGGTTTCGGTCTCAACAAGTCGCGCGCGGACGCCAGCCGGTTGATCAAACAGGGCAGCGTGCAATTGGATGGCAAAAAGATTATCGATCCAAAGCCGAAGATATCTTTGCGGTCTGGACAGATCCTGCGGCTCGACAAGACCCACGCGGTCCGAATCAAATAAAAAAAGCACGGAGCCGAAGCTCCGTGCTTTCATTGGACTTATGCTTTGGGAAATTTATGCGGCCGCAGCAGACTCGAACAAAGGAAGAATCGGCATCCGCTCGACGTACGGTGTCGCGATTCCTTCGAAATGCGCGCGGATGCTGCGCAGTTCGGCATTTACAAACGTGTCGACGAACTTCAAGTGACGGTCGAGCCACGCGAACAAGCGATTCTTTATCTGGTAGTGGATCGCCAGTGTGATTTCGGTGCAGTTCGATCGGATTTGTGTGAAATCGACCAGGCCGATCAGTTGGATGTTTCCGCCGGCCGATTCGAATGCGAATTGGTCGGCCGACTCTGAATCGACCGCCAACAACGTCGTGCGCGCTTCAAAACCGAGCGGACCGCGAAAGCTGAAGTCCACCGTTTTTGATGAGGTCACCGTCGCCTTGGTCACCATCAGGAACTGCCGTTTATAGGATTGAATGCTGGTCAGCCGAGCCTTGGATTCGTCCAGCGGCTGGCTCATGTGGAATGTTTTTTCGAGGAGCATGTTAGTAGGGTTGATTGTTGCCAGAATGCTTTAGCAACGCGGGTACCACCGGGATTTCCCCAGGGAGAGCCTTCCCAGACCCCTTAAATTGTGTAACTTTCGTTTACACTTCTGTCAGATTACCTGACAGACACAGCCTCGTTCAGCGGCTGACAAAACGGCCCCGATTTGGGCTAAATTCGAGGCTTTCCGGACGTCCGGCGCGCTAGGGAGACAACCATTGACGATCTCGATCCTAGGCGGCGCGCACGTGCTGCGCGATGACCGTTTGCATCATCGACTCGAAAATCTTTCTGCCGTCCGCGCTTCCGATCCGAGCGTCGCAGGCTCGATCTGGATGCGGCATTAAACCGAAGACGTTCCCTTGGCGATTACAAATACCGGCGATGTTTTCGATTGAACCATTCGGATTCGCCTCTGGAGCGATCTCTCCGCGATTGTTCGCGTAGCGCATAATCACTCGCCGCTCATGATTCAACTCATGCAGCGTTTTCTCATCGGCAAAATAGCATCCTTCTCCGTGTGCGATCGGCATTCGGAGGAGCGTTCCTTCGGGACAACCATGCGTGAAGGCCGAATCAGGAACTTCGACCCGCAATGTGACCAAATCGCAAACAAACCGAAGCGACCGATTCCGCACCAGCGCGCCCGGAAGCAAGCCCGCTTCGCACAAAACTTGGAAACCGTTGCACGTTCCGAGCACGAGCTTGCCCGCGCGCGCATCGCTGATCACCGCCTTCATGATCGGTGAGAAACGAGCGATCGCGCCGCAGCGCAAATAATCGCCGTAAGCGAAACCGCCCGGCAATACGATCGCGTCGTAATCGCGGAGCGATGTTTCTTTGTGCCAAAGATAATCGGCCTGCAAACCTTCAATGCTGTTGATGCCCGCGACGCAATCCTGGTCGCAATTGGATCCGGGAAATTGAATGACGGCGAACTTCACGTCGATTTAATGGGCCATGCCCCGGGCGCGCTGTTCTTCATGATAATCGTTTACGACGAGTGCTGCGTGAATCACTCCCGGAATCCAACCGAGCAACGTTAAAAGAATGCTCAGGAAAAAACTCGCGATCCGCCCAGTCATTAATACCGCCAACGGAGGCAGGACGACGCAGAAAAAATATCGCAACGCTTTCATTTCTTCTTCTTGGTCTTCGGCTTGGTCTTGGTGCCGTCGCGCTTCTGCAGTTCGTAATCCTCAATCACCGGGTTCGAGAGCAAATCGCGACAAAGCCCGTGCAATCGTTTTTCCACATCGCCACCGTTTCCTTCGATTTCGATTTCCATGTACTTGCCTATCCGCACGCTGCGAACTTCCGGCATGCCCAAGTGCCGCATCGCGTCGCGCACCGTGTTTCCCTGTGGATCGAGCACCGCTTCCTTCGGCTTGACGATCACGTTCACCTTCACCTGCCACACTCTAATTAGCATTGTCGCGCTCACAAGCCGCAATGCATTCATGCTCTTGCTCGTGCTCGTAATCGAGCGAACTTCGCCCCCGATGCGAAGGCTTGATTGGCGAATTCCGGCGGCCTGGCTGACGCTCTGCATCGTTTGGAGTTCCACTTGGCTGGCAATCAAAGTTGGGCTGCGGGACTTGCCGCCGATTTCGTTCGTTGCCATTCGATTCATAATCGCGACCGCCGTTCTCGTTGCTGTTTCGGTTGGTCGAGCGCGGTTGCTCCCACAAACTCGCGCGGATTACTTCGTGCTCGCGATTACTGGTGTTCTAATGTTTGCCCTGAATTATACGCTGCTCTTCTGGGGCGAGTTGTATGTTTCGTCAGGTCTCGCAGCCGTTTTGCAGACCACAATTCCAATTTTCGGAATGTTGTTCGCGCATTGGATGCTTCCAGATGAACCGCTGCGCCTCCAAAAAGTTTTCGGCGCACTGCTCGCGATGGGCGGCGTCGCGCTGATCTGTGGCCGGTTGCTCGATTTCGCAGGCGTCTGGGCATTTTGGGGCGGCGTGGGCATTTCGATCGGCGGCGCGGCCGCTGCGTTTTCTAACGTACTCCTCAAAAAACGAGCGATCACCCTCGCGCCGGCAATGCTTGCGGCCTGGCAAATGTTTTTCGGAATAATTCCGCTGCTCGTTCTCGCCCCCGTCATCGACGGAAATCCGGTGCGCTTTCATTGGACGCCGATGTCGATCTTTTGTTTGCTTTACCTCGCGATCATCGGTTCATCGCTCACCTTTTTGTTGCTTTACTGGTTGTTGCCGCGGATGTCGGTCACAAATTTGCAAACGATCTCGCTGATTACGCCACCGGGAGCAGTGATGCTCGGCTTTGCGCTCGGCGGCGAAAAATTTCCGCTCTGGTCACTGTTGGGCGCGGCGGTCGTTCTCGTCGGCGTCTGGATAATTTTTCGACGAACCAAGTATTGGACAATTGCCGAAGCCGAAGCCGCAGTGGCGGATCGCGGATGAATACGAAAGATCGGTCTGCTCGCAGCTCAAGTTATGGACCATGGTTGGTCGGTCTTGGCGCCGCGTTATGGGGGACTGAAAGCGCGTGGCGGATTCCGCTGAATGAGCTCTTCGATGCCGAGGTCATCGTATTCTGGGAACACGTTCTCATTCTGCTGATGTTCCTGCCGATCTTGATTCCGAATCTTGGTCAGCTGCGCAAGATCGACATGCGCACCTGGAGCTTTCTGATTTTTTCCGGCTTCGCCGGTTCAGCAGTGGGTACGATCTTTTTTACCCTCGCGCTCAAACACGGAAATCCCACCGTTGTAAACGTAATCCTGAACATTCAGCCAGTGATCTCGACCCTGGGCGCATTTTTGATTTTCGGGGATCGACTCGCGTCGCGATTTTTTCTTTACGCGGCAATCGCGATCTTCGCCGGCATTTTTCTCTCGGTCGAATTTCCAACTCTCATTCCGGTATCATTCGAACGCGCCGGTCTCACGCTTGGCACCGGTTACGCGCTCATTTGCGCGTTTTTCTGGGCGGGTTCAACGGTTGCCGGGCGCGGCGTCATGATTGGTATGCCCCTTCGTCTCGCTGCGAGCATGCGCATCGCCATCGGATTAATCTGCATGACGCTCATCGTATTGGCTTATGGGAAACTGAATGCCGCGGCGCTTTGGCCGCAGGCCGCGCAAGCGCAACCTGGTAAAGCCGTTGGCGCGCTCATTTTGCTCGCCTCGATTTCTGGTGGTATTCCGCTTCTCATTTATTTCGAAGGGTTGCGCCTCACTCGCGCGTCAACCGCCGGTTATTTCGAAATGATGCAAACGCTCGCCGCGGTTTGCATCACTTGGGGATTCTTTCACGCCGCTCTTCGGTTCCATCAAATTATTGCCGCGCTTGTCCTGATCGCGGCAGTGGCGATGGTTCAACGCGTTCAGGGGAAAGTGGAATTGTAGCGGCGGTCTATGACCGTCGGTCAACTGCCAGTCCGGCTCGGACCTACGCAACGCGGCGTTTTTGCTTTACCAACGTCGATGTCGATCTTCGCCGGCCGGACGAGCCGTTTCCGCCGCGTTTCGGGCGCACAGACTGTGAACGGTTAATGCTTTCCTGCAAAACCTTCACCAGATCGACAACATTGGTACTCCGCGGCGCTGCCGCCGGTGCGGGAGGAAGCTGTTTGTTTTTGGCTTTTGTTTCGATGATCTCCATCACCGCGTCGCGATATTCGTCACGATATTTTTCCGGTTGCCAATTGGACGACATGCTTTCGATCAACGCGTTCGCCATTTTCAATTCCTTGTCGTTCAAATCCGTCTTTGGCCGATTCAATTCTTCCGGTGTCAGCACTTCACTCGCGAAATGCATCAGTTCCAGCACGAGAAACAATCCGTCGGGTTTCACCGCCGCGAGATATTCGCGATTCGCAATCACGACTTTCGCGATTCCGATCTTGCCTGTGCCGCTCAACGCCTTGTGCAAAAGCGCGTATGCTTTCTCGCCGCCCTTCTGCGCTTCGAGGAAGTATGGCTTGTAGAAAAACTTCGGATCCACCTGGTCGATGTCGACAAAGTCGGTGATGTCGATCGAATGCGTCGATTCGATCCGCACCTTTTCGAAATCTTCGTCGCTCAATACGATGTAGCGGCCTTTCTCGTACTCGTAACCTTTAACGATTTGATCGGCCGGGACTTCTTTCATGTCTGTCTCGGCGACCTTTTTATATTTGATCGGGCTCAGATCGGTTTTGCGCAGTTGCCTAAAACTAAGCTTTTCTTCGCGCGTGGCCGGATAGACCGAGATTGGGATATAAACCAAGCCGAAGCTGATGCTGCCTTTCCAGGTTGGACGCATAATCAATTCTCCTTTGCCCGCCGTAGCCTTGGCGAAGGCGGGTTTGCTGTTTGTGGGCTGTGCATTTCCGCCAAATGTGAACAATTGTCAATAACTTCCGCCTTGGAAGCAGATGGCGTTCCGGCGCTTACGCTTCGCGCACAACCGAGCGTGGATCTTTGTCTTCGCGCAATCCGAGAAACACCGGTTGCCGCAATTTCCCGTCGCGCGTCCACTCCGCGAACTTGATCTGCGCGACGAATTTCGGATTTATCCAGTGCATCTTGTTCATCATCGAGGGGGTGATGCCCTGCGACCATTGACCGGCCGATTTCGATGGAAGATCGACAAATGGACAATCGTCGCATTCCTCCGCGCCAAATCTTTTGTGTAAGATCGACAATGATTTTTCCGTGAATCCGCTTCCGACTTTGCCGGCGAACTTGAGACGACTGTCTCCTTTCTTTTTACCATTTTCATAATAACCAACGAGGATCGCGCCGAAATGTTTTCGTGCGCCACCCGGTGGAGTATAGCCGCCAATGACGAATTCCTGCTCGTTAACGCTCTTGCGTTTGATCCACGCGCCGCTGCGACGACCGGGTTCGTATTTGGAGCCACGCTGCTTGCCGATCAGCCCTTCCAGGCCGCGCTTCTTCACTTCCGCGAGCAACGATTTTACGTCGCCGCTGATTTCTCCCGAGTAGCGAATTGGATCGCGAACATCTTCGCAAACTTTCGCTAACACTTGTTTGCGCTGTTCGACTGAAAGTTCGAGCAAACTCTTGCCATTCAGCTGCAGCAAATCGAAAACGTAAAAGCGCAGCGGCGCTTTGCGGCCTTCCCTGCCCGCGGTGCTACAGCGTTGCAGGCGGGGCATTTCGAGCGCTTGCAAGAGTTGAAATGAAGAGCGGCCTTCTTGGTCGAGCGCCACGACTTCGCCATCGATCACGCATTCTTCTACCGGCAGCTCCTTCACCGCCTCCGCGATTTCAGGAAAACGTTTATCCAGTTTGTTTCCGTTCCGGGAGATTAGAGAAACTTTTTTGCCGTTCTTGATCGCCATGGCGCGGATGCCGTCGAACTTTAGCTCGTACAGCCAATCGCCGTGAGTCGGCGGTTCTTCGACCAAGCGCGCTTTCATCGGCTCGATGAAGCGCGGCTTGGCGTTCGGTAGTTTCTTTAACGCAAGATCGACATTCTTCGGCGCGGCTTCACTTTTTTCGCTTCCGTTTTCTTTTTGGGCTTTTTTTTTAAGCGCCGCTTTGATTCGCGAATTCAATTTCGATCGAGCAGTCTGCGGTTCCTCTTTACGATTTGATTCCCACTCGGCGTCGCGCTCCTCCGCAATTTGCTTCATTGTGCGCCCGGATTTCACCGACTGGTCTTCCATCTTTTTCGAGGGCGCTTTGACGTTGTCGCCAGTTTTCAGGATCAACCAGGTATTCTTTTCGCCGTCGCGGCCGCGGATTCGCACCAACGTCCATTCGCCTTGCGCTTTTTCGCCCGCGAGTACGAGATGAAGCTTGCCCTCGCGCAAAGATTTCGATGGTTGCTCCCCAAAAACGTAATAAGCGCCCCGGTCCCAAACCATCACGGTGCCGCCGCCGTATTGTCCTTCGGGAATCACGCCCTCGAAGTCCGCGTAATCGATTGGGTGATCCTCAACTTCGACCGCGAGATGTTTTTCTCCTTTTGCCCATGGAAGACCTTTCGGCAGCGCCCAGGATTTGAGAACGCCTTCCATTTGCAGCCGGAAATCGTAATGCAGCCGGTTGGCGTCGTGTTTCTGAATCACGAACCGGCATGCGCCGCGGACTTGTTTCGGCAACGGTTTGCCGCCGCTCGGCTCAACTGTTTTTGAGAAATCACGCTTCTGCTTGTATTTCTTTAGACCCATCTGCTTCTAAATTAACCGCGGATTACGCGGATGAAACGGATTTCGTGCGGAAGATCGACAACCACTCTTCGACGACGCGCGGCGTCGCGGCCTACTCCAAATCTCCAGCGGTCACAGCCGCCGCTATAGATGTTAAGCTTCGCTTGGAAGCGCTTCACCAACGAGATAGCGAGTGAACCGCCGAATGACGATATTTTCGCCAAGCTCCGCGATTTTCGCGCTGAGCAGATCTTTAATCGTAACGTCAGGATTCTTGATGAAGCCCTGTTCGAGCAAACACACTGTGCTGTAAAACTTATCGAGTTTTCCAGCGACAATTTTGTCCATCACGTTCGCCGGTTTGCCTGTTACCTGCGCTTTGTAAATCTCGCGCTCGGCTTCGATCAATTTTCCAGGAACATCCTCCCGGCTGACGTAAAGCGGATGCGCCGCAGCAATATGCAACGTGATGTCTTTAACGAAGCTTCGGAAGTTTTCGTTCTTGGCCACGAAATCCGTTTCGCAATTCACTTCCACGAGCACGCCGACTTTGCCCTGCAAATGAATGTAGGAGGCAACGATGCCTTCTTTGGTCGCACGTGACGCCTTCTTGCTCGCGCTCGCGATTCCTTTTGTTCTCAAAATCGTTTCCGCTTTCGCCAGATCACCGCCTGCCTCTTCGAGCGCGCGCTTGCAATCCATCATGCCCGCGTTCGTTTTTTCGCGGAGCTGTTTGACGACCTTGGGATCGATAGCGGTCTTGGTACTCATTTGAATTTAATTTGTCGATGCGCGGCAGCCGCTCGCTAAGCGGAAACGCCGGCCATCTCGATTTGTTCGCGAATCCGCGCTTCGCCGCTCGCCGACACAATCGCGTCGACCAACTTCTGCAGCACAATCCGAATCGCTCGAATGGCATCATCATTTCCGGGGATCGGGTAATCGATCATGTCCGGGTCAGCATTCGTATCGACAATTGCGACGACGGGAATATTGAGACGTTTCGCTTCGTTGACCGCGTTCTGTTCGCGAGTCGTATCGATGATTACGACGGCATCGGGCAATTGCGCCATCTCGAGGATTCCTTCGAGATTGCGACGAAGCTTAGCCGCTTCGCGATTCAACGCTGCCAGTTCCTGCTTGCCCATCTTTTTGTATTCGGGCGATTTTTCGATCTGCTCGATGTATTTGAGCCGGCCGATGCTTTTGCGGATTGTGGCGAGATTAGTCAACGTGCCGCCGAGCCAGCGCTGATTCACGTAAAATTGTCCACACGCGATCGCCGCTTCCTTGATCGCCTCCTGCGCCTGTTTTTTGCAACCGACAAACAAAATTTTTCCGCCGCGACGCGCAACCTCCTGAAGAAATTCGGTCGCGCGATGCAATTGCTTCACCGTCTCATCGAGATTGATGATGTAAATCTGGTTCCGCTGTTCGAAGATGAACGGCTTCATCTTCGGGTTCCAGCGCTTGGTCTGGTGACCGAAATGCACGCCCGCTTCCAAAAGCTCGGGCACTAATTCAACTGTGTTCGCCATACAAAAAAATCGCGCCGCAGAGAGGGGGAACGGCGGACGGGGAAGATGCTATAAACCCATGCGAAACGCAACCGGAATAAATCAGCTTTTTCCCGCTGATTTTTGCTCGCAAAAACGCGCCAGGATCCAGCAGAAGTCCGAGAGCCGGTTCAGGTAACGCAGAATCTCGCCGTTGGGTTCTTTTAACCCTGCGACCTGGCGTTCTGCACGGCGGCAGATTGTTCGCGCCAAATCGAGCGCTGCGGAACCAGTTGTCGCGCCGGGAATGACCCAATCCTTCGGATAAAGCGATTTATCCTTCTCAAGATCGACAATCACCGCACCGACGCGATCGACCATTTTCGCATCGACGATTTGGAAACCGTCCTTGGCGTAACGTTGTCGATCTTCCGGCAGGGTTGAAAGCTCGCCCATTATGTGGATGAGATCTTTTTGGACGTTGAGGATTTGTTCAGTCACAAATTTGTCGTCGCAACTTGCGCGCGCGAGGCCAAGCGCGGCCGTCAGTTCGTCAACGGAGCCGTAAGCTTCAACTCGCGGATCGGTTTTCGGAAAGCGTCGTCCATACATAAGCGAGGTTTCCCCCTCGTCGCCGGTTTTGGTTACAATCGACATGCGCTAAAATAAGAACGTCGAATCAGCTCGCGCCAATTCGACGTTCCACATTTTGTTGATAGTGCCAGTCCGGCTCGGACGCAATCTTATCCGATCGCCGGTTGCATCTCGGCTTCTTCCATTGTTGGAGCGCCGATTGGCTCGCCCTTTTCGATGAGCCGCACTTCGCGATGCTGCGGGAATCCAGTTCCCGCCGGAATCAAGTGACCCATGATCACGTTCTCTTTGAATCCGCGGAGACGATCGACTTTGCCGAGCGTGGCGGCTTCGGTAAGCACCCGCGTCGTATCTTGGAACGACGCCGCCGAAATAAAGCTATCAGTTTCGAGCGACGCCTTGGTGATTCCGAGCAACACTGGAACTGCTTCGGCTGGCTTGCCGCCTTTCTCGACGACTTGCGCGTTTTCTTGCTCGAAGTCGAGCTTGTCGACTTGATCGCCCCACAACAAGGATGTGTCGCCCGGATCGGTGATCTTCACCTTGCGCAACATTTGTCGGACGATGATCTCGATGTGTTTGTCGTTAATTTCGACGCCTTGGAGTCGATAAACTTCCTGCACTTCGTTCACAAGATGCTCCTGCAACTCCTGCGGACCGCAAACTTCGAGAATTTCGTGCGGCACAATCGGACCTTCGGTCAATTGCTGACCTTTCTTCACGAAATCGCCCTTGAACACGATGATGTGTTTCGTGAGCGAGATAAGATGTTCTTCTTCCGCGCCGGTCTCCGGATCCTTTAAAATCAATCGTCGTTTGCCGCGAACCGTTCCGCCCATTTCAACGATGCCGTCGATCTTCGCGATCTCGGCCGCATCTTTCGGACGGCGCGCCTCGAACAATTCAGCAACTCGCGGCAGACCACCGGTGATGTCCTTGGTCTTGGCAACTTTTCGCGGAGTCTTGGCGAGCAATGCGCCCGCGCGAATCTTTTGATCTTCTTCGACGATGACGTGCGCCCCGGCCGGAATCGAATAGCTCGCGAGCACTTCTTTCTTGTCGCCAACGATTACGATTTGCGGATGTAAATCCTCCTTGTGCTCGATGATGACCGTGCCCATGAGACCGGTCGCTTCATCGACGTCGCGCTTGATCGTCACGCCCGCGATCATGTCGCGGAATTCAATCTTGCCGCTCTTGTCGGTCAAAATCGGAACGTTATATGGGTCCCATTGCACGAACGTCTCGCCTTTCTTCACATTGGTGCCGTCGTCCTTGGAAATCATTGAGCCGGTCACGACGTTGTAGCGTTCGAGCTCACGGCCTTCAGCGTTGTGCACGCTGATCGAACCGTTTTTGCTCAGCACGATCCAGCTGCCGTCCAACGCTTGCACCGTCCGCAAATCGTTGAACTGCACGCGCCCATCGTTTTTCGCTTTGATAATTGGTTGTTTAAATGTCTGGCTTGCTGTTCCGCCGATGTGGAATGTCCGCATCGTCAATTGCGTTCCCGGTTCGCCGATGGATTGGGCGGCGATAATTCCAACCGCTTCACCCATTTTCACAAACTGGCCGGTTGCGAGATTGCGTCCGTAACACATTCCGCAAACGCCTCGACCGCATTCGCAGGTCAGCACCGATCGGATCTTCAAACTTTCCACGCCGATACGCTGCAACTCGTTCGCGATCTTCTCATCGATGAGCTGATTCGCTTTGACGATTTTCTTCTTCTTATCGACTGGGTCCGCGATCGTTTCACAACTGACGCGTCCGATGATGCGCTGGGCAAGATCGACAACTTCTTCGTCGCCTTCATAGATCGAGCGCACAACGATCCCGTTAACAGTGCCGCAATCCTCGAGATTGATGATCACGTCCTGCGCCGCGTCGACGAGTTTACGTGTGAGATAACCTGAGTCGGCCGTCTTCAGCGCGGTGTCGGCCAAACCTTTTCGTGCGCCGTGAGTTGAAATGAAGTACTCGAGCACGCTCAAACCTTCGCGGAAGTTGGAAGTGATCGGGCGTTCGATAATCTCTCCGCTCGGTTTCGCCATCAAGCCTCGCATGCCGGCGAGCTGACGCACCTGTTGACGATTTCCGCGCGCGCCGGAATCCACCATCAAGTAAACTGGATTCAGCTCCTTGCGGCCGTCGTTGTGTTCCAAAGTGCGGAACATCACGTTGGAGATTTCGTCACCGGCGTGCGTCCAGATGTCGATGATCTTGTTGTAACGTTCGCCGTCGGTGATGATGCCTTTGCGATATTGCTGTTCGACCTGGCGAATCTGTTTGTAAGCGTTCTCCAGCTCGACCTCTTTTTCCTTCGGAATAATCATGTCCGAAATTCCGATCGAAATACCGGCTTTGGTCGCTTCGGTGAATCCGAGCTCTTTCAATTTGTCGAGCGTCGTCACGGTTGCGGCCGGGCCTGCGACCTGATAGCAGCGCCAAATAATGTCGCTCAACTGTTTTTTTCCAGCAGCGCGATTGTAGAAGCCGAGTTCTTTCGGCCAAATCTGATTGAAGATGACGCGACCCGCGGTCGTCTCGATCGTTTTGACGTCGCTCTTTCCGAAAATGGTTTGCTGACCGAAGTCCGGATTTTTGAATCGGATGCGATCGTGCGTTTTGACCGTGCCTTCTGCCATTGCGAATTCCACTTCGACTGGCTCGGCGAACAGCGGCTGATGGCCCTCCTTTTTCACGCCGCGTGGATTCTGCGTCATGTAATAGCAGCCGAGCGTGATGTCCTGTGACGGCGTGGTGATTGGTTTGCCGCTCGATGGTGAAAAAATGTTGTTCGGCGCGAGCATTAGCATCCGGGCTTCGAGCTGCGCTTCGACCGAAAGCGGCACGTGCACCGCCATCTGGTCGCCGTCGAAGTCCGCGTTGTAAGCCGTGCAAACGAGCGGATGAATCCGGATCGCTTCGCCTTCGATCAATTGCGGCTCGAAAGCCTGGATCGACAATCGGTGCAGCGTAGGCGCGCGATTGAGCAAAACTGGATGGCCGCGGGTGACTTCATCGAGAATATCCCAAACCTCCGGCGTCTGGCGCTCGATCATTTTCTTCGCGCTCCGCACGGTGTGGACGTAGCCGAGATCTTTCAGGCGCCGAATGATGAACGGCTCGAATAAAACGAGCGCCATCTTCTTCGGCAAACCGCACTGATGCAGTTTCAATTCCGGACCGATGACGATGACCGATCGGCCCGAGTAATCGACGCGCTTGCCGAGCAAATTCTGACGGAAACGACCGCCCTTGCCTTTGAGCATGTCGGAAAGTGATTTGAGTGGACGATTGCCCGCGCCGGTGACGGCGCGGCCGTGACGACCGTTGTCGAACAACGCGTCGACCGCTTCCTGCAACATTCGTTTTTCGTTTCGAATAATGACGTCCGGCGTTTTGAGCTGGAGCAAATTCTTGAGACGATTGTTTCGGTTGATGACGCGACGATAGAGATCGTTCAGGTCTGAAGTCGCAAACCGTCCGCCTTCGAGCGGAACGAGGGGACGCAAATCCGGCGGAATCACCGGCAACACATCGAGAATCATCCACTCCGGTCGCGCGTGCGAAGACATGAACCCTCCTACGAGCTTGAGGCGCTTCGCGAGTTTCTTGCGAATCTGTTTTGACTTCGTCGCACCCATCGCCTTCTCGAGCTCTTTATTGAGCTTGTTCAGCTCGATCTCGCTCAAAAGTTTCTTGATCGCTTCCGCGCCCATCCCGGCGACAAAATCTTCGCCGTATTGTTCCTGCGCCTCGCGATACTCGACCTCGTTCAGGAGCTGCGCGCGTTGCAACGGCGTCTTGCCCGGATCGATGACGATGTAATCTTCATAATAGATAACGCGCTCGAGCTGGCGCGCGCTCATGTCGAGCATCAGGCCGATGCGCGAGGGCATACATTTGTAAAACCAGATGTGCGAAACCGGAACCGCGAGCTCGATATGGCCCATGCGTTCGCGACGAACACGCGCGAGCGTGACTTCAACGCCGCACCGATCGCAAATGACGCCTTTGTGTTTGATCCTCTTGTATTTTCCGCAGGAACATTCCCAATCGCGCGTTGGACCGAAAATTCGTTCGCAGAAAAGTCCGCCCTTCTCCGGTTTAAAGGTTCGATAATTGATCGTCTCCGGATTTTTGACTTCGCCTTTGCTCCACGACCGCATCGTGTCGCTCGAAGCCACGCCAATCGCGACCTGGTCGAAACCGACCGCGCGCTCTTCGCCCACTAACTCACGCCAGGAATGTTCGTTCATTGATTCTCCAAATGATGTTCTAAAATTATCCGAGATGTTCGAAAACTGTTTGCGGAGCCTGGCCGCCGACTTTGACGTCGAGACCCAAGCTCTGCATTTCCTTGATTAAGACGTTGAAGGATTCGGGTGTGCCCGCTTCAAGCGAGTTGTCGCCCTTGACGATCGACTCGTAGATACGCGTGCGTCCCTGCACGTCGTCGGATTTCACGGTGAGTAATTCCTGCAACGTGTAAGCCGCGCCGTACGCTTCGAGTGCCCAAACTTCCATTTCACCGAAACGCTGACCGCCGTATTGCGCTTTTCCGCCGAGGGGCTGCTGCGTCACGAGCGAGTACGGGCCAACCGCGCGCGCGTGAATTTTGTCCGCGACCAAGTGGCCGAGCTTCATCATGTAGATGTAGCCAACGACAACTTCCTGATCGAAAGCATCGCCAGTGCGGCCGTCGTACAATTTCGCTTTGCCGGTTTCCTGAACCCAACTGAAACCTTCTTTCTTGCGCGCGTCCTTCAGGTATTCGCGGATTTTGCTTTCCTTGATTCCGTCGAAAACCGGAGTCGCTACTTTGAAACCAAGCGCCTTGGCTGCGACGCCCAGGTGGGTTTCCAAAACTTGGCCGACGTTCATTCGGCTCGGCACGCCGAGCGGATTCAAAACAATCTCGACCGGAGTTCCATCTGCGAGGAACGGCATGTCTTCTTCCGGAACGATGCGGGCGACGACACCTTTGTTGCCGTGGCGGCCCGCCATTTTGTCACCGACCGAAAGTTTTCGTTTCGAGGCGATGTAAACTTTGACCTGCTTGATGATGCCCGGATCGACATCGTCGCCGCTTTCGACGCGATCCATCGAACGTTCACGCTCGAGCTCGAGCTCGGCGAACTTGTGTTCGTAGTGTCCGATGATTTCGCGGATCTTGTTCCGGATCGGGCTCGGATCGATCTCGATGTGGTCGTAAACGTTGGCGAGTTTGCGCAACAGTGTCTTGGTGATCTTGCGGTTCGCCGGGATGATGATCTCGCCGGTCTCCGCGTTAACAACGTCGAGCGGGATTTTCTCGCCCAACAAAATATTCGAGAGCGAATCGGTGAGTTGTTCCGTCAGTTCCTCTTTCTTGCGACGGTGCTCTTCGGTGATCGCCTTGATCTGCTTCTTGGTTTCCGCCGGTGTGAGTTTTTCACGCGAAACTTCTTTTCGCGATGAAACCTTCACATCCATCACGATGCCGTAGGTTCCTGATGGAACCGTAAGCGACGTATCTTTAACGTCCGCCGCTTTTTCACCGAAGATCGCGCGGAGCAATCGTTCTTCCGGCGCAAGCTCGGTCTCGCTCTTGGGCGTGATCTTACCAACCAGAATGTCGCCCGGTTTCACTTCCGCGCCGACGCGGACGACTCCATCCGGACCGAGATTACGCAACGCTTCCTCAGACACGTTCGGAATGTCGCGAGTGATTTCTTCGGGGCCGAGCTTCGTGTCGCGAGCGCCGATCTCAAATTCGTCGATGTGGATCGACGTATAGATGTCTTCCTTCACGACCTTCTCCGAGATCATGATGGCGTCCTCGAAGTTGTAACCGTGCCACGGCATGAAGGCGACGAGCACGTTGCGGCCGAGGGCGAGTTCGCCGTGTTGCGTGTTCGGGCCGTCAGCGATGATCTGGCCCTTTTTGACGTGCTGACCTTTTTTCACGATTGGCTTCTGGTTCACGCAGGTGCCAGCATTCGAACGCATGAATTTGCGCAATTCGTAAACGTAGAGTCCGTCCTCGGGATCACTCTTGATCTTCTTCCGATGTTCCGGGACGTGGCCGTCTTTGCTCACGATAATTTGATCGGCCGTGACTGAAGCGACTTTGCCGCTGTCGATCGAGAGCAGAACTGCGTGCGAATCGCGTGCGACCTTGCCTTCCAAACCGGTTCCGACGAGCGGCGCCTCCGAAACAATCAGCGGAACACCCTGGCGCTGCATGTTCGAACCCATCAACGCGCGGTTCGCGTCGTCATGTTCAAGGAACGGAATCAATCCCGCCGCCACCGAAACGAGCTGCTTCGGTGAAACGTCCATGTAGTGGACTTTCGATGGCTCGACTTCCAAAAAGTCACCGCGATAACGCACCGAAACTTTCTCGCCAGTGAAATGACCGCGGCCGTCGACCGGAGCATTGGCCTGCGCGACCAGATAATTTTCTTCTTTGTCGCCAGTCAGGTAATCAATTTCATCTGTCACGCGACCGTTTGTAACTTTGCGATACGGCGTCTCGATAAAACCAAATTCGTTAATCCGAGCGAAGGTCGACATCGAGCTGATGAGACCGATGTTCGGGCCTTCCGGCGTTTCGATCGGACAAATTCGCCCGTAGTGCGACGGGTGAACGTCGCGAACTTCGAATCCTGCGCGATCACGCGAAAGACCGCCTGGTCCAAGAGCAGAGAGACGCCGCTTGTGCGTCAATTCCGCGAGCGGATTCGTTTGATCCATGAACTGGGAGAGCTGCGAACGCCCGAAGAAATCGCGAATCACCGCGCTGAGCGCTTTTGGATTCACCAACTTCTGCGGCGTCATGCCGTCGACGTTGATGTCGAACAAAGTCATGCGCTCTTTCACCAAACGCTCGGTGCGCGCGAGACCAACCCGGCATTGATTGGCGAGCAATTCGCCAACCGTTCGGACGCGCCGGCTGCCAAGATGATCGATGTCATCGAGCGTGCCTTCGCCGCGGCGGAGGTTGATTAAGTACTTAATCGCAGCGATGAAATCTTTGTCGGTCAAAATTCGTTCAGTAAGATCGACATCGATGCCGAGCTTCTGATTGATTTTGTAACGGCCAACGCGGCCCAAATCATATTTCTTTGGATCGAAGAATAATCGCTTCAGCAACGCTCGAGCGTTGGCCACTGTCGGCGGATCGCCAGGGCGCAAGCGACGATAAATATCTTTGAGCGCTTCTTCCTGGTCATGCGCTGGATCTTTGCGAAGCGCTTTAACGACGGTGTCGTCATTCGAGATGTCGAAGACTTTAACTTCTTTGATCCCGAGGCCCATGATTTGGCGCACGGTCGCGAGCGTCAGCGGCTCAAACGCGCGAGCAACGGTGACTTCGCCATCGCGCACTTCCGCAGTCAGAACTTTCGTGGCGAGTTTCTCTTCGTCGAGTTTCTCGCTCAGCTTCAGGTTCTCGATGTTATAGAAAAGTTTGATCACTTCCTCATCGGAGCCGTAACCAAGGGCGCGGAGGAAAGTCGTTGCCAAAAATTTCCGCCGGCGTTTGCGGCGGTCGAGATAAATGTAAAGCAAATCGGCAGTATCGAACTGGACTTCAATCCACGAACCGCGATCCGGAATGATCCGGAAGCTGTAGAGAACTTTGCCGTTGAGGTGAATCGTCGATTCAAAAGCGATGCCTGGAGAACGGTGCAACTGCGAAACAACCACGCGCTCGGCTCCGTTGATCACGAATGTTCCCTGCGGGGTCATGAGCGGGATTTCGCCCATGTAAACTTTTTCTTCCTTCGTGCCTTTTTCTTCGCGGAGCTGGAAGGTGACATGAAGCGGCGCGCTGTAGGTCTGGCCTTCGCGCTGCGCTTCCAGAGCGCTCAGCTTCGGTTCGCCGATCTCGTAATGGCCGAAATCGAGGACTGCTTTTTCGTCGTAGCTCTCGATCGGAAAAACTTCTTTAAAGACGGCCTGCAAACCGTGGTTCTTCCGCTTGGCAAACGAGACGTCTTTTTGGAGAAAATCGACGTAAGAGTTGAGTTGAACTTCAATGAGATTTGGAGGCTCGATAGCTTCCTTGATTGTTCCGAAGTGGATGCGTTCCGAATTTCGTTCTGACATAATCACCAGGCCACGGGGTTATTCGCCGCCAGCCCACAACAAAATTGTGGCCGCTTGGGTGCTTGGATGGGTACAAGAACCTACTGCGTCAACCGGAGAGCGAGGAGTGCAAAAATTGCCTCAAAACCGCAGGTTGTCAAATCAACCCACAGTTCTGCTGCCAATCCAATATTTTTCCGTCAAACTGCGGTTAAAAATAAGTCTCCCTTACTTCTAACAAACCGCGAGATTAGAACAAAACGGCCGCCGCGCAAGCCTTTTTACACGGCGGCCGTTGGTTGAAATTGTTTTACTTGATTTCGACCTTCGCTCCGGCCGCTTCCACCTTTTTCTTGATGTCTTCGGCTTCTTGCTTGGTCACGCCTTCCTTGATCGGTTTAGGAGCGCTTTCGACCAACGCCTTGGCCTCGGCCAGGCCTAATCCGGGCACCGCGCTGCGGATTTCCTTGATCACGCCGATCTTGTTCGCGCCCATTTCCTTCAGGATAACGTCGAAGGTGGCTTTCTCCTCAGCCGCGGGAGCTGCTGCTCCGCCGCCCGGTGCCGGCGCTGCCGCTACCGCAACTGGCGCCGCTGCGCTCACGCCCCATTTTTCTTCGAGTTGTTTAACCAATCCAGCAATCTCGAGAACGGACAGGCCGCTGAGTTGCTCCACCAATTTGTCTGTATCTGCCATTTTATTCCTCCAATTGCCGCTTCCGAGAGCTCCCGGAAATTTAAGATCGACAGCCGCCGATCCGGACAGTGTTTCGTTTGTTTCGTCTCGCACTCGCGAGATAGAAATTTATGACGCCGGCGTTTCCACGGTCGCGCCGCCCTCCTTTTCGCTTTTCGCTCTCAACAATCGCGCGAGCGCCGATGCCGGTTCATTCAGTAAGCGGACCAGTTTCGTCGCCGGCGAGAGCAGCAATCCAAGCAATTGCGCCTGTAAAACTTCGCGTGGCGGCAAATCCGCAAGCTCTTCAATTTCTTTCGTCGCAACCTGCGCGCGGTCAATGAAGCCGAGCTTCAGCATCGCTTTCTTAAATTCGCCCGCGAAAGTTTTTAGAATTTTCGCGACTGGAGCGACGTCTTTGTCGCCAGTGATGACAGCGGTTTGTCCGGTCAGTTCTCCGTTGCCTTTTGCGAGACCGGAATCGGCTATCGCGCGCTTGAGAAAACTGTTCTTAACGACATGAACTTCGGCGCCTGCGGCCGCCAATCGTTTCCGCAATTCGCTAAAATCGTCCACTTTCATGTGCTGATAATCAGTCACCAGCACGAATGAAGACTCTTTTAGGTCTTCCGAGAGATCCTTAACAATGTCTGCTTTTTCTGGTCTCATGATGTCGATCTTTAGGCTGCTTGGCTGGCGAGATAAGGCGACGGATCGACCTTCAGGCCGGGCGACATTGTCGCGCTTAACGTCATTGCGTCAACATAACGGCCTTTGGCGGTTGCAGGTCGCGCGCGAACAACCGCTTCGATCACTGCGTTGCTATTTTCCACCAGCGCTTGTTCTTCGAACGAAAATTTTCCAACCGGCACCGCGACATTACCGTTCTTGTCCAGTTTGAATTCCACTCGGCCCGCTTTCACTTCCTGGACCGCCTTGGCCGTATCATCCGCGACAGTTCCGGCTTTCGGGTTTGGCATCAATCCACGCGGACCAAGAACTTTTCCGAGCTTACGGACCTCGGCCATGGCTGTGGGCGTTGCTACAGCAACGTCAAAATCCTGAAAACCTTCTTGGACTTTCTTAATCAAGTCCATGAACCCGACGTGTTCAGCGCCGGCTTCTTTCGCAGCTTTTGCCGCGGCGCCTTCGGCGAAAACCAATACGCGAACAGTTTTACCACTCCCATGCGGCAACGCGCACGTGCCGCGCACCATTTGATCCGATTGCTTCGGATCGACACCCAGCCGGAAGGAAACCGTCACCGTTTGGTCAAACTTCGTGGGGGGGAATTTCTTCAGCGTCGCGACGGCGTCGGTGAGGCTGTAAGATTTTTTGCGGTCCACCTGCTCGGCGGCGGCGCGATAACGTTTGCTTCGCTTCTGTTGCATAATCCTTTGCAGTCCAAACGAGCTTTTGGCTCTCCTGCGGTTAATTAGGGGAGCGCACAATAAAGCAGCATCACTATCTGTCAAAACGATTCTGACCCGAGTCGTATCTGGCCTAAAACAATCGCCTTTGAGCTTGCAAAATCTCTACTGATCTTGGTAAAACCAGGGGCTATGAAAAGCCCCACTTATTATAGATCATCAGTCATCCTCGCTGCGCTCTTCCTTACCTCTCAACTCCACGCCCGGCCGGTCGGTTTCAGCGAGATTTCACTCATGATCCGCATGCATGAACCGGAGGCGACGATTAAGAGCGAAGTGGCGGAGAGAAAACTTCTGCACGGGCTGACTCAGCCGCAGGAAACTCTGCTCAAACAACAGGGAGCAAGCGATTCGCTTATACAATCGCTTCGCGACTCCAAGCTCGTTGTCTCCAGAGAAGAAGCGGCCGCTGTCGAAAACGCGACCGCACACGCGTCCGACAATCCGTCCGCTGAAATCACTTCACATCCCGGACATCATCGACACGTGCTCGTCTTCGACGTCGCATTCGGTCATCCAATCAATTTAAGCCAGTGGGGTGGCCTGGATTACGAGATCGCATTCTATTCGTACCGCTTCGCTGGCGAAGATCACATTCAACCGGCTTTGATCGACAACGTGGGAACGCGAACTGAAGTAATTCGGAATCTTCCACTCCAGAGCGAAAGCGAAGGATTCACCGACAGCTGGTTTCCAACGAACGGCGTCCGGAACTGGAGATACACTCCTTACAGCGGTACCGGCTATGACGGTCGGGGTGATTTTCGTGATTGGCGAATCAATTGGAGCGACACTGTCTCAGCGACTGAGTACGCTGTTTCGCGACCGATCATGGTTGATTGGAACGATCCTGTGTTTTTCGATGGCCAGCCATACACTTTTTATCCCGTGTACGGTGTCGGCGGTGTTTCGCTCTACTACATCAATTCGACGAGCTACTCGGCAAAAATTGCCGTCGCGTTCAACCGTTAGTCGACTGGAATTTCCGGATCGGGCGGCGACCAATCGGCAGTCGTCGGCGCACTTGCCGGTCCGTTGCGAATAATTTTTCCTTCCTTCATCACAAATGAGACGCGTTCGGTCGCAGTGATGTCGGAGGTTGGATCGCCCGGCATCGCGATCACGTCTGCGAGTTTCCCTTTTTCGAGAGTTCCAACCTTTTGACCGATGCCAAAAAGGTCGGCCGCATTTCCGGTCGCGGCTTTCAACGCATCCATCGCAGGCAATCCCAAATCGACCATCAATTTGAATTCCTTTGCGTTCTGTCCGTGCGGGAAAACGCCCGCATCGGTGCCGAAGGAAACCTTGATTCCCATTTTCACTGCGTTTCGAAACATCTCCGACCGCGCGGCGGCGGCGGCGCGGCCCTTTGCCTGCACCGCGGGCGGGTAACTGTCGATCTTGCTCATTATGTATTCCGTCGCCATTAACGTCGGCGTGAGATAGGTGCCCTTGTTTTTCATCAACGTGAGCGTCTCCGGTTTGAGGAAGGAGCCGTGTTCAATTGAATCAACTCCCGCTTCAATTGCTTCTTTCGCCGCTTGATCGCCGTGGCAATGCACCGCCACTTTTTTGCGCAGCCGATGTGACTCGTCGACCAACGCCGCCATTTCTGCTGGCGTGAACTGCGGAGTATCCACTTCGTCGGCGAGCGAAAAAACGCCGCCTGAAACCGCCGCCTTAATTACATCCGCACCATTTTTCACTTCGAACCGAACTGCTTTGCGAATCGCATCGGGTCCATCGGCGATTCCTTCGCTGTAATCCGGTTCGTGACCGAAGAGCATGTCGCGAAATCCGCTGGTCGGATCAAAATGTCCGCCGGTCGCGCCGATTCCAAATGTCGCGACTAACATTCGTGGACCTACAATCACGCCTTTGTTGATCGAGTTCCGCAGCGCAACATCGACCATTTCTTTGCTGCCGGGAAAGCGACTGCCCAAGTCTCGCACCGTGGTGAACCCGGCCTCTACCGTCGCGCGTGCGTACAGGATCGCTCGCAGAGCTTTCTCCGAAACATTGAGATCGATTTGTTCCATCCGCTCTCTTTTGTAATCAGTGTAATCGTGGGCGAGATGGGTGTGCCCATCCATGAATCCGGGCGAAAGCGTGGCATCGCCGAGATCGATCACCTGCGCGTCGGCTGGCGCTGGCAAATTGCTTCCGGCATCGACGATTTTGCCGCCCTGAACAATGACGACGCCGTTCTGGACGAGCGCCTTCGACTTGCCATCGAAGAGACGCGCCGCTTTTAGAACGATAATTTTGTCCGCAGCGTGACTTGCGTTCGCGAGAAACGCGAAAGCGAGAATTGTGAAAATAAACCGGAATCGGCGAGAGACTGAGGCGTTCATCCCCGCGGTATAGAAATTTTGTCCTGATAAGGCAAGACATGTCAGTGATTTGGGCGTTGTTTTGAGCGCCGCGTTTCGCTTCAATTCCTCGCATGCTTGCACTTCGCGCTTTGCTCTTTGCAGTTCTTCTGACGATGTCGATCTTCGGGCTGGCTTTCGCCCAAGCGAATCCGGCGAAAGGCCCATCGCCTGAAGCGAAAACGGAAGCGTCGCCAACTCCGCCGCCCGCGACCGATTACGACATTCGTTGGGGCGTGAAAATCCCGCTGCGGGATAAAGTTGAGCTGAACGCGACGCTCTATCTACCGCACACGACGGATGCTTCGAAGCTTCCTGTCGTCTTCACGCTGACGCCGTATATTTCCGATTCGTACCACCCGCGCGGGGCTTATTTCGCATCGCACGGCTACATCTTTGCGCTGGTCGATGTTCGCGGCCGCGGAAATTCCGGCGGCGACTTTGAGCCGTTCGCGAACGAACCTCGCGACGGCCACGATGTTGTGGAGTGGCTCGCGCAGCAATCTTTCTGTAACGGCAAGGTCGCGATGTGGGGCGGCTCGTATGCCGGGTTCGATCAATGGGCGACCGCGAAAGAATTTCCACCGCATTTGGCGACAATCGTACCCGCGGCTGCGGCGCATCCGGGTCTTGATTATCCCTCGCTCAACAATGTCGGCTATTCCTACGACATGCAGTGGTTTACCCACACTAGCGGCCGCACTCCTCAGCAAAACCTTTTTGGAGATTCAAAATTCTGGCGCGCGAAATTTCTCGACGCTTACAAAAAACACATCGCTTTCAGCACGCTCGATTCATTCGTCGGCAATCCATCGACAAATTTTCAGCGCATTCTGAAACATCCGGCCATCGACGCTTATTACGACGCGATGGTTCCGACCAAGGAACAGTTCCAAAAACTTTCATTGCCGATTTTGACCATCACCGGCCAGTACGACGGCGATGAGCCCGGCGCGATGAGTTACTATCGCGACCACATTGCAAACGCCGCGCCCGAAGCGCGCGCTAAACATTTCCTCATTATCGGACCGTGGGACCACCCGGGCACGCGCACACCGACGGATGAAGTTGGCGGCGTGAAGTTCGGCCCCGCGGCGGTTGTCGATCTTAACGATCTTCATCGCCAATGGTACGATTGGACGATGAAGAGCGGCGCGAAGCCGCAATTTTTGAAAAACCAGGTCGCGTATTACTTGCTCGCGCCTGGAAATTCGGGTGGCAACGGCGAATGGAAATACACCGACAGCTACGCCAATCTGATTGCGAATCCGAAAACGTTTTACTTCGATTCGAAAAATGGCGACGCGAACGGGACATTTCGTTCCGGATCTCTGACCGAGACGAAGCCAAACCAGGGAGTCGATCAATTCATCAACGACCCGATGGACACCAGTCGGGGTGAAAATATTGAAGGCGTCGAGCCGAACGATAAAACAGGAAACATCGACCAGCGGTTCGCGCTCTGCATCGGCAAGGACGGTCTCGTTTATCACACCGAGCCATTGTCGAAGGAAACAGCCTTCGTCGGTTGTCCGAAAGTTTCGCTCTGGGTTTCGATTGACGCTCCGGACACCGATTTGGAATGCGACCTCTACGAGATTCAATCGGACGGAACTAGCATCGCACTTTGGAGCGACATTCGCCGTTTGCGGTATCGAGAGTCGCTGCGCGAAGCCAAGCTCGTGAAACCGGGCGAGATCGTGAAATGCGATTTCGATCCCGGATTGTTCGTGGCGCGGCGTTTAATGAAAGGCAGCCGGCTGCGACTCGTCGTTTATTCGCCAAACTCAATTTTCTGGCAGAAAAATTATAACTCCGGCGGCGTCGTCGCTGACGAAACCGCGAAAGACGCGCGCACTGCACACGTGAAAGTTTATCACGATGCCGAGCATGCGAGCGCGATTGCGCTGCCGTTGCGCTGATGACATTCGCGTCGCGAGTTTTAATTGCCGGAGTATTTCTAATCCTCGCGATCAATCTTCGCGCCGCATCCGAGATCGTCATTGCGATCCGTTACCTGCAGGCCGAGGGCGTCAGTCATTCTCATCTCTACTTATATAGAGAGGACGGAAAATTTCTGCGCCAGCTTACGGCTGATAATTCCGGGCAGGATGTCGATCCAATCTTCGCGCCGGACGGCGAAGAGATCGTTTTCACGCGCGAGAAGGGAACCAATCCTCTGGAATTTTGGAACGTGCGTCCGCTCGGCGCCGCGCCCACCAAGCTTGATTCGGTCCCGGACTGGTATGAGCAAACCAAAACGTCGCCGTATTTCACAAATCGAGAATCGACTAAACCTGACGAATCTTCATCGCCATCAGCAACGGCCAGTGCGGCTCGCACCGCTGCCGGGATAATGGGCGAACGCAAAAGTTACAAGGCGCCCGATGGCTCGATCGAATTGATTTTGCGCGAAGATCCGAGCGATCCCGACGATCAAGTCAACGGCGAGCGGCACGGAAAGCATTACGTGTTGCGTTATCTGAAAACTGGAATCCAGGCGGATTTCGGAGCCCTGCCCGGATTTTTCGGCGTTTATGAAATCCTCCATGATCGTCAGAACCCCGATCGGCAATTCCTGTTCGAGGGTTTGTTGCGTGTCGCATTCTTCGGTTTGCATTTGAATAGCACCGATGGCGACACTTCGTTTGCGCTCGATCTCAATGGCCCGCGCTTTGTTCGACTGTCGCCGAATTGGGCCGTGCCGGTGCCGCTGCCCGGCGAGTCCGCGTTTCTCACGCTCACGGAAAATCGTTACGTTCCGATCGCCGGTACGCAGAAAACGGGGAACTGCTCTTATATAGAGCATTGGGACGCGCAGCTGCAGAGAGTCCGCTACGCGAAGCCGAAAGCGGCCGCGATTTTCTGCGGCGCGTCGCTGTATCGTCCGGAGCGGATGCCGAACGTAATCACAGTCCGGCAAAACGCCGACTAACATGAAACAACTGATTTCCGTTTTTCTTTTCGCTACAGCGACCGTTTACGCGCAAGACGCGAGCTCGCTCGACAAACTCGCATCCGATTTTTGGACCTGGCGCGCCAAGTATGCGCCGTTCACCGGCGACGATGTGAATCGCATCGAGCGTCCGGGCGGCACTCGCGATTGGTCGCGCGCAAAGATCGACAATCAGCGCAAAGAGCTCGGCGAATTCGAAATGCGCTGGAAGAAAATCGATTCGCATTCGTGGCCGATTGCCAAACAGGTCGATTATCGATTGATCGGCTCGGCCTTGGCGCGCGTGCGATGGGAATTGGACATCAATGTAAGCTGGCGGCGCGATCCGACGTTTTATATCGAACAAACGCTCGCGCCGATCGTTGAAGCGCTTACCGTTCCCGGTCCATACAACGATGCGCAATCGCGCGAGATCCTGACGCGGATCGAAAACATTCCGTCGATTCTCGATCAAGGCGCGCAGAATTTGGAAAAACCGCCGGCGCCGTTTACGCGCGTGGCTGTGCAATCGCTCGAAAATATCCGGCCGCACTTGCACCAAATGGCGAGCGCACTTGAAGCATCGACAATGGAGCCGGCGGGAGCCGAGCGACATGGACGGGGAAGCCCGAGAGGGGACTCGAGCCGGGAGGCGAGAGTCTCAACATTGAAAGAGCAGGACTTGTATGCCGCGACCGATCGCGCGGCGGACGCGCTCGAAAAATATCAGCGCCATTTGCAGGAATTGCTGCCATCGCTTCCCAATGAAACTGCGCTTGGCCGCGACGCCTACGTTTTCTTTTTGCGCAATGTGGCGATGCTGCCGTATTCGCCCGAGCAATTGCTTTTGATGGCGCGACAGGAATGGGACCGCGCGGTCGCGTTCGAAGCTTACGAGCAAAACGCGAATAAGGATATTCCGGCGCTGAAAGTCGCGGAGAATATCGATGCCTGGGTCAAGGACGGTGCAGAAAAGGAATTGGCCGTTCGAAAATTTCTCGAGGAACAGAACATTCTGACCGTTCCGAACTGGCTGCAGCATTACACGTTGCGGCCAATGCCAGACTACTTGTGCGCGATTCAGGGTTTCAGCGAAACCGACGATTTCACGTCGCCGTCGCGCCTGAACGCCAATTGCATTCGTTACGTGAACGATCCGAAAACGAGCACCGCCTACTTCTGGCGCGCGACCGCGCAGGACACGCGACCAATCTGTGTTCACGAAGGAATTCCCGGCCATTACTTTCAGCTTTGCCTTTCCTGGAAACACGAGAACCCGATTCGGCGGCACTACTACGCTTCGACCGCGAACGAAGGGATCGGATTTTACGCCGAAGAAATGATGTTGCAGGCCGGTTTGTTCGATGACAGCCCGCACACGCGCGAGATCATTTACAATTTCATGCGATTGCGCGCGCTGCGTGTGGAAGTGGACGTGAAACTCGCGCTCGGCCAATTCACGCTCGATGAAGCGGCAAAATATCTGCACGACAAAGTCCCGATGGATGTGGAAACCGCGCGCCAGGAGGCGGTCGCTTTCTCGACCGGACCCGGCGGCGCGATCAGTTATCAAATCGGCAAACTACAAATCGTGAAATTTCTGGCTGACGCGCGACTCAAGGACGGCTCGTTTAATCTGCGCAAGTTTCACGATTTCGTTTGGAGAAACGGGAACATCCCGATCTCGCTTCAGCGCTGGGAATACCTCGGCGATGTAAGCGAGGTGCCGGCGCTTGGAAAATAATTATCGGAATCTGCGCCGCGAGATTTCCAAGCTCATGTTTTCCAACTCGTCCTCGCGTTGTTCCCGGATTGTCCTGATATAGAAGATCGTGCCTGCTAATCCGAGCGCAGTCGCGCCGAGAAAATTCGGGACAGCACCGAGGTACCAAAGATAAGCGCCGAGAATTGCGCCGGGACTGACAATCAGGTCGCGTACTAAATAGTAGGCGCCGACCATTTGCCCGCAGCGAGCGGGATCGCAGTAGCCAATGATGAGCGCCTTGCGCGAGGTGTCGCCAAATTCCTTGAAGCCGCGGATCGTGAAGGCGACGAAAAGCAGAGGAAAACTATAGGCGGGAAACCCGCGCGCGATCAGCAAGCTGACTGGGAAAAGTGCGAACATAATAAACGTGACGATCACAAACGGCTCGCGACCGTAGCGGTCGGCATAATGCGATGCCGGAATGATGCAAAGCGCAGCGGCGAGCATTTCGACAGTCGTGAGCACGCCAACCTGCTTCCCGCTCATGCCGATGTAATCCATCGCGAAAATCACAACCCACGCGTAAGGGATCCGTTCGCAAAATCGAATCAGGATGTCGCTCACGAGCAGGCGCCGCATCGGATCGTTGAATTCGCGCAAGCTTTGAAAAAAATTCAGACGGTCGAGCGGCTGAGTTTTTTCTTCGTCTTGAATTTGTCGTTGGACGAAAATTGCCCCAGCGGAAAGAGCAATTGAAATCAGAAGCGCGATCCGGACGCCGGGAATGACGCCGAAGCGATCGATTAATATTCCGCCAACAAATGGCGCGATCATGATCGGCAAACGTTTGATGACCGATTGAACGCCGATGCCCATCGAATGCCGATTCGCGTCCAGCGCGGCCGCGACGAGCGAAAAAGTCGCCGGCAACGAAAAGCAACTCCACGACAGGAAAAGAAACATTCCGGCGATGACCGCGCCCCAATGCGGAATCAAAAGCACGAGCGCGTAACCGACTATCGAAACAATATTGAACGTCAGAAACCCGCGGCGATGTCCCCAAAGATCGACAATCACGCCGCCGGGATACGCGTAAAGGGCGCCGAGCAATGTGCGGATCGCGTCGTAAAGTCCGATCACGAAAACGCTCGCGCCGAGCGTCTGCAGATATTTCGGAACGAACCGCATCCAGAGTTCTTCGCCCGCGCCGATGACGAAAATGGCGATGAGCAGAACGACGAGGTTGCGCTTCAGTCCAAAGAAATTGGAAATCCGTGCGAGTGCGCTTTGCTTTTCGTTGCTTGGTTGTTGCGGATCAGCGCCTGATTCCATGGGGCGTCGTAGCTGTATTTTCGAAGTCAGCGCTACATTGTCGATCTTGATTTGGCGGATTCTAAACGCGGTCGCTGGCTTATTTTTTTTGCGGGGCTAACGTGCGACGCGTTTGAGTGTCGCAGCGAGCATAGGAAATAAGACGGGCTTTACCGTGCTCACGTTGTTCTGTCTCTTTCCGCCAATTCTTTCCGCCTCACCGCAAGTCCGCGCGTTGCGAATCGAGCAGCCGCCGCGCGTCGACGGCATTTTGGATGATGCGTGCTGGCGCAGCGCCGAACCCTTGACCAATTTCACTCAAGTGCTGCCGGTTGAGGGCGCGCCGCCGAGTGAGCGCACTGAAGTCCGGTTCGTTTACACGCCAGACGTTCTTTTTATCGGGATTCGCTGTTTCGATCGACATCCGGAAAAAATTCTCGTCAAGACGATGCAGCACGACAACCCGTTCGATTCTGACGATTATGTCAAAATCGCGTTCGATACTTTTGCCAACGGACGCGATGGCTACGCTTTCATGATCAACGCCGCCGGCGCGCGGACCGACAGCAATTTCGGAAAATTCGCGGAAGAAGATCGGAACTACGACGCAATTTGGACAGCGCGCGCACGGGTCGGCGCGGAAGGCTGGACCGCGGAGATCGCGATTCCGTTCAAGAGCATCTCCTTCGACGTGAAGAATGATTTCTGGCGGATGAATATCGAACGTGTGATCCGGCATGCGCAGGAAACCGACCGTTGGAGCGCGATCTCGCGCGCGAAGCAAGTTGCCGCGCTGGAAGATTTCGGGGAGCTGCGCGATCTACGCGATTTGCGGCAGGGACTCGGCCTCGATTTCCGGCCGTATGTTCGGACGACCTACCGAAACGATTCCGTTCCGCACACGGAAGGTTTCCTCTTCGACACTGGATTCGATTTAACTTATCGGCTGACCCCGTCACTCACCGCAGTCGGAACAGTTCGCACCGATTTTGCCGAGACCGAGGTGGACGAACGGATCATCAGCCTGTCGCGCTTTCCGACATTTTTTCCCGAGAAACGCGACTTCTTTTTGCAAGACGCGCAGCTGTTCGCGTTCGGCGGCCTTGCGGATGACGATCGCGTTTACTTTTCGCGCCGAATCGGTCTGGGTCTCGATTTTCTGCCGGTCACAATCTTCGGAGGATTGCGTCTGACCGGACGAGTCGGCAACACGAGCGTTGCGTTGCTCGATGTCGAACAAGCGGCGCGCAACGGGATCGAGGAAAAAAATCTCGCGATCGCGCGCGTATCGCAACAGCTCACCGATGAATGGAACGTGGGACTGATTGCGACCAATGGCGACCCATCAAATAATGGCAGCGCGACGCTCGCCGGCGCGGACTTTAATTTTCAGCGCAGCCTTCCCGAGGAAAAGTTGCTCATTGCGCACGGCTATGTGCTGGGAGCGACGAGCGATGCCGTCGGCGACGACGTCGCCTTTGGCGCGGACGTCGATTATCCGAATGAGCCGCTCGATGTTCATCTTAAATTTCGGCAATGGGGCGAAAACTTTTCGCTCCCGCTCGGCTTTCTCACCCGGAACGACATTCGGACTTACAGTGGATCGTTCACTTACATTTGGCGACCGAACACGGAATGGATTCGCAGCATCAGCGTGCAGGCGCGGCCATTGTTTGGCACGGATCTAGGCAATCGAATCGTCTTGGAAGATCACGATGTGCCTTTTGTTATAGTCAAGACTCCCGCACTCGATGAAATCGGCGCCGGTTACACCTTCAATCGCGATTTTGTGGACGAGCCGTTCGAGCTAATTCCCGGTCTGATCATTCCGCCGCACAATTATAGTTGGAGTTTGTTTCAGGGTTACATTCACACCAGCGAGGCGCGGCTGGTCAGTGTGAAGTTCGATCTTCGTCTCGGTGATTATTACGGCGGAACGCGCAGCGACTACCGCACAGAAATTAATTGGCGGCCGTCTCGCTTTTTCCTGATCGGCGCTTCATACGACTTGCGCGAGATTCGGATTCCGGCCGGCGATTTCGATGTGCGGATCGTGGCCGCGAAAATGAACGTTGCGATTACGCCTGACTTGGTTTGGAACACAATTGTGCAATACGACAACATCTCACGGCAGGTTGGTCTCAATAGCCGAGTGCGCTGGACCTGGCGCTCCGGCGACGATCTTTTCTTCGTCGTCAACCAGGGCTGGGATTATGACAACGGCAGACTCAGCCAATCGAACACCGAAATCACAATGAAAATTGCCGCTGCGTTTCGATTCTGAAACACGCTGTCGCGATTACCTGGTCAGAATCTGTAATCCTAAATAGCCCATCGCCGTTGTGTCGCCGACGATGTCACGTCCGCCGGCAAAAATTAAATTGAAGTGATCGCGCAGTTTAAATGTGCCGCCGACGTTGAATGCGACATCGGACCCGGCGCCGCGTTCTTTCGGTGTATTGCCGAAGAGCTCGACTCCGAGTGTGAGCCGCTCATTGATTTCACGCTCGAGGACGCCACCGGCGTAAAAATAATTTCGCGTTTTGTCCGCCGTTTGCCACCAGAAGCCGACATTTCCGTAGACTGTCCATTTCTCCCAATTTTTTTGGACAACGAGTGGCAAGACAAAAGCCGTTCGGCCTTCTCCGAGACCGCGCGACTCTTCGCCGGTTGGAACGAGCAGCTGCGGATAAGTTCCAATTTGAAGCAGCGAATGCTCATCATTAAAGAAGCGCCATTTGATGCCAACAAGCAGGTCGCCGGGTCCGATTGACGTTCCAGATTTGTCCTCTTCGAGAATTTTGAATGGGAACTCGAGCTTCAATTGAACGTCCGGCAATCCGTAGTTCAGATCGACCAATGGCGCGTCCATCTCGGTCTGGCCTGGCGTGCGCTCAATGATGAACGGAACATTAATCTCCCAGCCGCCCGGCGGAGGCGGTTCGGGATCGTCTGTCACGAACGGTGGACCAGCAGTCGCCAAATCGAGAGCCAAGAAGCATCCCGCAACCGCTAGAGCGCGACAGATGTTCAACATGAGATGTCGATCCTGCGTGAGTGGCAGATTATTTGCGGATCAATTTCAGGATGCGGCCTCCGGCTGGATCGATCAGGTATGCGGTCTCACCTTTGCCTGCCACCACGCTGCGCGCGCCTTTCACTGTCGGCACGGTTGCTTTGAGATGAAATTTTCCGTCGTCGCCGACTTCCGCGATTGTCAGCGTCGCGGCTTGAGATGCAGCCGCGTAAAGCAATTTTGAATCAGCAGAGTAATCGATGTTGTCGAGACCGGCGCCCGTTTGAATTGAATCGAGAACTTTGCCGTCGTGACCGGCGTCGAGATTCACAACGTGATCACCGCAGGCCACAAAAAGAAACCTGCGCGCGGCGTCGAGGGCGAGCCCGCCGACATCGGTGCAACCGTGATCCCATTTCGAAACAATTTTCTTGCTACGCAAATCAATCGCGACGGTCGTTCCGGTTTCTTCCACGTTCGTGTAAAAGAGGCCGCGATCATTATCGACTGCATAGCCTTCGGACAAATTGTCGAGTGCAACTTTGGCTTTCCATTTCAGATGTCGCGAATCGGAAGCGTCGAAAACTTGAAGAGACTTGGCCGCATCTGCGTTGCCCGCGGTCGCTGGCCGAGTCGTAATCCAAAGTTCTCTGGTCGCTGTGACATAATCCACGCCGTCCGGCGTGATTGTGTGATCGCTCGAAAGCGGCACGCAATCGCCGCGCTCGAGCGTCTTCGCATCGATCACGCAAAGAGTCGCATCGCCGCGATCGCCAATGTAAACGACGCCGTCGCCAATCGCGGCCGCAGTTGGTCCGACGGTTATTTTTCTTCCGCGTCGTTCGATTTCTCCGGTCTTGAAACCAGTTATCTGCGAAACGCTGTCCGTCTTTTCGTTGATAACATCGACGCTCCCCAAATTGCTTGCTGGCACCCAAACTTTTCCGGCCGCCGCATCATAGGCAAAATAATCCAGGGCGACCGCGCCGGTCGCGCCGGGAAGCGGGATTGGTTTCAGTTCGTAATTCGATTCGGCTGCACGTGCCTCCATCGCTGCGCCCAAGACATGGATGAGTCCGATCGCGGCGATCTTGGTGAATTTCATAATCGGTGGCCGAGTGTTTCTTTACAAAATTACTCAACACCGTAAACGCGAATTTCGGCTTGCTGCGAACCGCGATGCGGAACAGCTACGAACAAGGTGTCGCGTTCCGGAACGAAAAGCCCGGTGCGTGCGCCGTCCGCCGTGTCGATCTTTGTAACATTTTTGTAATTATTCGCGTCCGTTTGCTCGATGATGTCGATCTTGCCAGCGCCGCAAATCGCGTAAATGCGATGGCGCTTGCTATCGTAGAAAACGTCATCGGGATCGCCGGAGATGTCGATCTTCGCAGCCACGTCGCCCGAATCTGTGTTGAGCACAAGCAGCTTCGATGGTAAGCGGCAACCGACGAACAGACGATGGTTCGACTCATCCAGCGCCATCGGAAAATTTGCGAACGCCAGATCCGTTTTCCAAGTCGCAACGACTTCGCCCTTGTCGCGATCGATTACAGCTATATGTCGAGAGTTGGGAACGTTTACGAAAATCCGCTTGCCGTTTTTTTCGAGTTCGAACGCTTCGGGATGCGCGGCGAGTTTGATTGAACCGATCTGCTTGCCGTCGGGCGCGTTCACGATCGCGATTCCGCCGCCCCCAAAGCCAACGTAAATTCGTTTCGTAGCGCTGTCGTATCGCACGTTGTCCGCGTCATCCTTGAAGTTCACATTGCCGACAAGCTGGAAAGATTTGGCATCATAGATATTGAACAACCCGCCTTTGTCGTTCGCGATGAATAGGCGGTTCAACTCGGGAATATAAACAAGGCCCTGTGGCGATCCGAGACCGCTGATCGTGTGGGCGCGCTCGCCTTTGCGCAAGTCGAGGACTTCGGCGGTATTGTTGCCCAGCGCGCAGACGAACAATCTTTCACCTGCTGCGTCGAGATCAAGATGATCGATGCGACCTTCGACTCCGGGCAACGGAATCGTCTGCTTCAATTGAAGCGGCGCGTTACCGGATTGAGCAGCGCCGAGATAACTGCCAATTGCGGCGATGACTACGGCAAAAGCCAAATGTTTCACTTGGATCCGTAGCTGAAATTGTCGAACTCGGTCACGCTGTCAGCTTTCGTCCAGACGCCAACCTTTCCAGCGTTTGCGAAGCTCTCGTCGGTAGCCTCGATCACTTTGCTGCCGTCAAACGTGACGGTGAATTTGTTGCCCTCAAAATCAACACGCAATGTGTGCCAGACGCCCGGAGTCACTTTCGTGTTGATGTTTTTGAACGCTACGCGCTTGCCGATGATCGTGTGATAGATCGTGACGTTGTCTTCCAGCGCGTTCGCGCGCGCGATGTAGTAGTTGTTCGCATCGCGCACTCGCCAGATTACGCCGCCGGCTTGATCTTCCTTCCCCGCAACCGGCTTGAATTTCACTTCGGCGAAACCGTCCTTGAGGTTCGTGTCGTTCTTGATGCAGACGGGGAAGGTTGCTTCGCCGGATTGTTTTAACACGTTCGGCTTGCTCGGTGCTGAGTCGTCTTTCTCAACAGACCATTTCGCGGAGCCGCTGCCAGTTTGCGTAGCGGTCCAGCCCGGAGGTGGCGCGCCGGTTTTCATGTCGTCGAAGTTGACCGTCTGAGCGGAGGTAAGTGCTGTTGCCATCATCATGATTGTTATCGCGGAGAATATTTTCATGATTCGATTGTTTGATCGCCTCGACGATCAGCGCACAGGCGAACTGACTTCTTGCAAGCCGGCAATGAAGAACGCGCTCTTGAGATTCTCGGCCAAATCTTTCGCGCGGCCGCGGCCCCAATAATGGAAAAACATGATGCGCGGTTCTTCGTGCGTCATGTGTTGGTGAATCGCGACGATGTAGATTTTTTGTTTCACGAGCGATTTTAGGACCGCTGGCAATTCATCTTCAGTCACGGCAAAATCGCCATCGACTACCGCGTTGTCATCACTTCCGGCAAACGCAGCCCAGGTGTTCACGCCCATCGTGTTGTCGATCTTAACGCCGTGCATCTGCGCCGGCCGGCCGAAAGTGAATTTCACCATTCCGTCTTTGGCTTCGCCCTGCGCGCCAAAAATTTTATTGAGAGGATCGGGCGAGATCGAATTTTTTTCCGGCAGCGCGCTGCCGCCAAAGGATTCTTTGGGCTGCGGATTTGAAGCGCGCACCTGTTTGACAGCGTCATACATTTTCTTCACCGCGCCGGCCAACTGTTCGGTGTTGCCTTCGCCTTCGATGTGCATGAAGAAAACTTTTGGTTTGTCGAAGAAGAAATGATTGTGGAGCGCGGTCACGCTTAATCCGTTGTCCAGCGCGGCGGTCATCGCAGCATTTACTTCATCTTCGAAGAGAACCGTGTCGCCCATCACCATCGCGCCGTCTTTTGTTTCAGCGAACGCGGCCCACGTGCCGAGTCCCATGAACGGCGGCATGGTCCAACCGTCGACTCCGACTTTCACATCACTGCGCGGCCACGTGACTTTATAGACTTGTTCTTTCTCGCTAAGCTTTCCTTTGATCCCGGTGATCTGATCGATCTTCGCGGTATCGAGCGCACCGAAGACGATGTTGATGTTTGCGCAAAGAAGCGCGCAAAAGAGCGGCAGCTTTTTCATTTTACGTCACTGGTTCCGCCCCGAACGTCGCCGGGGCAGAACCGCAACATCTTTCACTTAGTATTTCTCGCCTTTTTCTCCCTTTTCGCCGGCCTCGGAGTGTTTGCCGAGCAACTTGCCGTTGGCGTCGAATTTGTAACCCCATTCCTTGCCATCTTTGCTCACGATGGCCTCATAGTTCGTGCCCTCTTTCTCCCAGCGAACTACTGATGATCCTTTGAGCTGCTTGTCCGCCGCCTGCTGCACCGCTTGTGGCACATCAGAACTGCTGAGGTTTTCTTCCTTTTCTTTTCCGTGTCCGAATGCGATCGCGCCGAAAGCGAGTCCGGCGCTGATCGCTGCGATTGTTAACAATTTTGGTGTCTTCATGTTGTTTAGGTTTTGACTGATCAGTTACAGAGTACGTTCGAAAATCGAGAATCGCTTACGCGCAGGAAAACTGCGCGAGACATTGCCTGACAGGATCGACAACTACTCTGTCGTCGCGAGTCGCAATCCGAGAAAAACAAAAAGCGCGCCGGCTGTTCGACTGAGCCACTGCGAAATTGTTTGGTTAGCCCGCAATCGCTCGCTGAAGACGGACGCGAACCAGGCGAGGATCAAACACCAGATTGTTCCGGTAGTGACAAACGTGAGCCCGAGCGTGATGAACGCGGCGATTTTCATATTGGATGCCGGATCGATGAATTGCGGGAGAAACGCGAGAAAGAAAAGCGCGACCTTTGGATTGAGAATGTTAGTCAAAACACCCTGGCGAAACGCCGCGAGCGTTGTGCGTCGGCGAAAATGTGACGGCAAACTCAATTGCTTTCGCCGATCCAGGATCATTTTGAAGCCGAGAAAAATCAGATACGTGCCGCCGATCAATTTGATGGTGCCAAACGCGAGCGCCGACGTCGCGAGAATCGCCGACAGTCCGAGCGCCGCCGCGCAGGTGTGGAAAATACTTCCCAGAGAGATTCCAAGCGCCGAAGCGATGCCGGCTTCGCGCCCCTGGGCGATGCTGCGCCCCAAAATGTAGACCGTGTCCGGACCCGGCGTCAGGTTGAGCAAAATTCCCGTTGCCAGAAATAATCCGAAATCATGAATGCCAAACATCAGGCTCTTTCGATTAGACTTTGAAATTATGAACGAGAGCGACCTCGGCGCACAAGATCGACAATCGGAGGACGAGGCCGATCACCAAATGCCGTCGTGGCGCGAAGTGTTTTTGTATTTCCTCTTTCTCGGCTTCGTCAATATCGGCGGCCCCGTCGCGCAGATCACGATGATGTTCAATCACATGGTCGAAAAGCGGCGTTGGCTATCGAAAGATCGTTTCGTGAAAATAATGGCCTTCTGCCACATGCTTCCGGGACCGGAGGCGTTGCAGCTCGCGATTTACGTCGGTTATCTCAAACGCAAAGTTTTGGGCGGCGTGCTCGCGGGTCTCACTTTCATCGTTCCCGGCGCGGCAGCGATGATTTTTCTCAGTTGGCTCTACGTGAAATATGGCCAGCTCCCGCAGGTGATGAACGCGCTCTACGTCTTGAAGCCGGCGGTGCTCGGCATCATCGCCGCGGGCATTATCAAACTCGGCCGCGCGGTGATTCGAAATTTTTTTCTC
>Ga0207646_10000655_pt1 | contig 44749 bp, 40 predicted proteins | sample KBSK5502metaG_FD_184343 | JGI IMG/M metagenome (GOLD analysis project Ga0207646, IMG submission 184343) | Corn, switchgrass and miscanthus rhizosphere microbial communities from Kellogg Biological Station, Michigan, USA - KBS K5-50-2 metaG... | ecosystem: Host-associated > Plants > Roots >...
GGTACGCCTGCTGAATCAGGTCCTGCTCCTCTTGCTCGAGAAGGAGCGCCAGCGCCTGGGTGACATCGGGCGGTAGGCCCTGCAGCTGGCTTTGGGCATCGCGGAACTGTGAGATCAGGTCGCTGAGTTGCGAGCTGATGTCGTCTTGCGTGGTCATCAGGTCGTTGAGCGCGGACATGCCCGCGTTGAGCTGGTCGCGCAGTCCGTTCTCCCTATCGAGATCGGCCAGCCGGGCGTCGCGGTCGGCTTGCAACTTCATGATGTCCGCCTGGAGCTTCGACTGCACCGCGTGCGCGTGATCCCCCGCGACCATGAGGTCGAAGGTGGATATCAAGGCTTCGCGCAGGCTGCCCGCTCGGGCGATGACTTCGAGAAGCGACTTCGGCTGGCGATAGGCTGCGCGCGCCATCGCAGTGACCTGGGCGCGTTCGATGTCGATGCGGTCCTGGGTCTCCTGTATCTGAGTATCGAGCTGCGCAACCTGATCCTCGAGGTTGGAGATGATGGCCTCTTCCTGCGAGATCTGATCGGTGAGCACCTGCTCGCTGGCCGCTGTCTGGTCGAGGGCGGTGCTCAACTCCTGTTGCGCAGTCAGCGCTCTGGCGAGATCGCCGCCCAGCCGGTCGCGAAGCTGGTCGAAAATTGACTTCTGCGGGCAAGCTCCGCTCGGCCCGATAGCCGCTCCCGGCCCACCGGCGGTTCGACCTGCAGAAGCTAGAGACGATCCACATGTCAAGGCAAGTGCGTGGCCGTCGCCGAGTATGAGCGACGCCAGAATGCCGAGGACCACAATGCCCGCGGCAGCGCGTCTCACACGCGGTACCGGCGAAAGCCCAGCGTCGCGGTGAGGGCGCCGAGGAGCAGGCCGGCCACGATCACACCCGCGACCACGTACCTCATCGACGTGAGGCCAACGCCTGGGAGGACCTGCGCGTAGGTCGCGGCCGCGAAGCGTGATGCCAGCAGCCAGGCGCCTCCGGCGACGGCGCCGGCGAGCGCTCCAGCCAGCGCACCTGTCATGACGCCCTCGACCACAAATGGTCCGCGGAGCATCCAGCCGCGCGCTCCGAGGAGCCGCGTGATCGTGACCTCTTCTTTGCGAGCCGCGGCAACGCCGCGCACGGAGTTGGCGCTCACCGCATAGGCGACGACCGCGAAGATCAGAAGCAGAGCAGCGCCGACGGCGCCGATCACGACGGCGAGGCGGCGCAGTCGCGAATACATGTCAGGGTCGTATGACGTTGGATACGCGGGATCGACGGCCGGATCGCGAGCGACAGATGCGGCCAGTCCGGCCACTTCGTTGACTGAGCGCACGGTCACATCGAAGCTGGCGGGGAATGGGTTGGATGAGCTCAGGCTGCCGAGCGACTCGAGCCCTGGCCTGGCTTGCGCCTCCTTGAGCGCCTGCTCCTGGCTCACGTAGGTCACCGAGGCCACTCGCGGATCATCAACCAGCCGCGTGTTGAGCGCAGTCACAGCGTCGGGGCTCGCATCAGGCGCGAGGTAGACCCGCACGACCGACGCCTGCGATGCTTCGTAAGCGGCGACGTTGGCGACCGCGATGCCCACCATGGCCAGCATCCCCGCCAGCACCAGCACCAACGCCATCGAACCGAGAACCGGAGCTGTGAGCCGAAGGTCTCGGCGCCAGCTGCGCAGCCCGCCCAGCACTACGAGACGAAACGCGTTCGCGTTCAGCGCCACCAGGCGCCGCCAGAGGGGCGGCTTGTCTGGGCTCCCCACCTTGTGGGGAGCTCCCCGGCGGAGCCGGGGTGAGGGGACATGGCCGTTGGTCGCCGCTCCGTTATGACCGTTGTGTCCGTTCGTCTCGTTATGACCGTTGTGCCCGTTGGTCTGCGGGAGGAGGCGGCGCCACAGCGGTGCGGCTCCACCATGCGCCGCCGCCTGGCGTGCCCGGTTGACGAGCACCTGGCCCGCGGGCAGGCGGAGAATCCGACCTGCCTGGAAGGTCGGCTTGTGCGTGGCGACGATCACGGTCGTCCCGGCGGCCGCAGCCTCTTCGAGCAGTCGCTTGACCACCTTCGCGTTCTGCTCGTCGATCGCGGCCAGGGGCTCGTCCGCGAGAAGGACGCGAGGATGGCTCGCCAGCGCTCGCGCCACGGCGATGCGCTGCCTTTCGCCCGCTGACAGCTGGCTTGGATATGACTTCCGGCGGCCGGCGAGCCCAAAAGTCTCCAGAGCTTCGAGGGCACGGCGCCGGATTCGGGCGTACGGCACGGTCGGATCGACGAGCATGAGCGCGAAAACCAGGTTCTCAAGCGCGTTCAGTCGCGGCAGCAGCCGCTGCTCTTGATAGATGAACGAGACTTCGCGGCGGATGCGGCCGAGGCCTCGCCGCCACCAGCCGTGAAGGCTTCGGCCGTCGACCCAGACCTGACCCCGACTCGGGCGGAGCTGGCCGTGGATGAGGCGAAGCAGGGTGGTCTTGCCGGCTCCGCTCGGTCCCACGATCTCGACGAGCTCGCCCCGGGCCACCGTGAAGTTGACATCGGTGAAAACGGCGTGGGGTCCGAATGACTTGGTCAGGTGCGCGATTCGAACCGCGGGGGCAGGCGTCGCGACCCCATTCGAAGGGGGGCGCGTGGCGACGTTCCCGCTGGTCGCGGGCTTCACGACCTGCACCACTGGATCTCGTTCCGTGGCGCTCACGCCGTCAGTGGCCACGCCGCTGTCCCACCCTTTCCCTCCCCAGATTAGCCCAAGCCAGGCGGAAATTCGAAGCGCCGGCACCAAATCCGGCCGGCGTCAACTCGAGGCTATTTTTAGTGGCCGTGGCCCGCTTTCATGAACAGCCTGTCAGTGCGAGGGGGGCCGCCGAAACCGCGACTGAGAACGGCCCTCCGGATGGCGCGATGGTCACCAGCCGGCTTCCGTCGCCGGGGGCGTCGACCGACTGCGTGGCGTGGCCAGAGGTGGTCACCTGCCCAGTTACCTCAGGCGGCATGAATACCAGCGTGGCTGCGTCGCCGGGGTTTCCGCGAGCATCCAGCGAGAAGGTTCCCGCGTTGGCGTCGTAGTGGTAGGTCAGGTTCGGATCGGCGGAGGCACGAGGGTAGACGCGCGCGAGCAGCCGTTCGCGCGAGGCACGGAGACAGCCGCTCGAGTCGGCCTGGGGCGAATGGTTGGCGCAGTCGATCCCGTCGTACATGCCCCAACCGCCGCTGCAGTTGTCCATCCAGGTCCAGAAGGCGAACCCGACCCGATGCCGCTCCTCTTCTTGAGCCTGGTTCGCGAGCAGCAAGGGGTCCTCAGAGGGCGGGTTGCCGAACTCCGCCACGAACAGTGCGGCGTTGATTGCTTTTGCTTCGCGCTCGGCCAGCGTGTAGCTCTGGTCGTAGCCGCCCCACGGGTAATTGGCTTTGTCCGGCGCTTCGTTCAAGAGGATGTGATCGACCGTGTAGAAGTGCGTGTACGCGTGGATCGAGAGCACCTGGTTGGGGTAGGAGCTGATGGGCATGCCGAGGTGGGTCGGAAGATCGGTGAGCTCCCGCAGCAGCCCGGCATCAAGGAAGAAGAGGTGGCGCTGGTCGCGCACGCCGAGGTCTCGGTATCCACAAACTGCCGGCATGAAAAAACCACTCCAGCAGGGCAGCCCGTCACTGACACCCGTAATCGCATCGATGACGCGTCGATAAAAGGGGAAGAGGAGTAGGTCCTCGAAGCCCGGCGAAAGGCTCCAGCCAGGCCAAGGCTCGTTGAAGACGCTGTAGCCGGCGACGGTGCTGTCGTCCTTGAATCGGGCGGCAAGGAAAGCGATCGCCGCTATGTACTCGTCCTGGATCCCGTTTCGGTCGTACCAGAAGCTGCTGTCCGCCTCCAGCACGGCGGGGTTGACCTCGCGCTGGTTGAGATAACCCTTGGATTGGAACCCGTCGGTGAGCGTCGCCCACGCCGGCGCGCCGGTGTAGTAACGAAGGTGCGCGGTTCCTTCCGCGGGTGCGCCGACGTAGCGCGAGTATGCGTTCTGGTGCATGTCGAGGATCACATACATGCCCTGCTCGCGAGCCCAGCCGACGACCTGGGCGATGCGATCGAGGTAGGTCTTGCTGAACTGCCCTCGCTCCGGCTCGAGCAGGCTCCAGGAAAGCGGCAGCCGTACGGAGTTGAACCCGAAAGCGGCCATTTTCGCGATGTCTTCCTGGCAGAGGGGCGGGGTCGGCATGTAAGGGCTGTTGGCCGGGCACTGGCCGTCATAAGCCGCCGGGTCTATCGGGTAGAAGGGAGCAGGCGTGGCGTTGGTCGGATCGGTGCCATTCCAGAAATCGATCAAGCCCTGGGGTATGGCGCCGTGCAGCAGCACCAGGCGTCGCTGGTCGTCGGCGATGTATGGGAGGCCATTCTTCGTGTGCTCGACATGCAGCCAGGGCAGGACACCGCTTGGCGCGGGCGAGGAAACCAGGGGCGCCGGCGTGAGCTTCACGATCATCGAAGCGAGCACTGCGCCCGGGTACGTCATGGCCGCGAGCGTCACCACCAGCACGATTGCTACCGTGCGCGCGGCGAAGCGAAACGTCCTCATGACGCGAGGAACCAGTACGCAATCCCGATCACGACCGCCGCGAGCCCGATCAACCCGGTGACGAGCCCAACCCCTGCGGAGGCGCCCCCGGTGAGAGCGCCATCAGACGTCCGGATGCGAAGAAGGGATCGAGCGCCAGACCAGATCGCGAACGGAGCGAAGATTCCAAACCAGAGCCCGAGGAGACCGAGGACCAGCGCTCGCGTCGCGGCGCGATCCCGGGTCCTTGGCTCCTCGATCATCAGCTCACCAGAAAGAACCGTCCGCGAGGAGCAGATACAGGATCGGGCCCACGCCCCACAAGAACGTGACGATGATCCATATCAACTTCTTCACACCGCCCATGTCGGTGCGACCGACGATGTTGATGATGCAGAGGACCCAGGCCAGAGGATGGAGAAAGATCGCCAGCAGAATCTCAATGAGTAGCTTCATCGCCCCATAGCATGCGGCAGAAATAAAGAGGCGCGGGACCCGACCCGCGCCTCCAACCGAACAATGAGTACCGGCGCCGCTACGAAACGTCCGCCCAGGTCATCGTTCCCACCTCCACCTTGGGGGTCAATCCGCTGCTTCTGGCGCCTCGCACGCCTCTCGTTCCGACTTGTCCTCCGCCTTGGCTGCGGCCTTCTCGGACTTGTCTTCCTTCCTGTCGGTAGCCTTGGTGGTGTTTGCGCTCTTCTCAGAGGTGTCTTCGGCTGCGCTCGCCTTTGTCTCCGAGGCGTCCTCGGCGGCGTCGTTGGCGCTGCAGGTGGTGTCGTGGTCTTCCGACTCAGACTTGGACTCAGACTTGCTCGATGCGATGGCGCTCACGCATTGGCCGTGGACGCCATTCGGCCCGTGAGGGCAGGTGTCCCGCGCGGCTGACGCGACCGCGTCCCCATGCGAGTCCGAGTTTGTGAGGGACACCGCGCCGACGCTGGCCAGGACGCCTGCCGTCCCGAGCGCCAACGCTGCGCCGGTTCCCACCAAGAGAAAGCGGACCTTCGACATTCAGATTCCCTCCAGCAACGAAACTCCTTCCTCTGTGGGCAAGAAGAACCAAGCTGGGGGCCGAACTACCCAAAAATGAGTTTGGCGGAAGCGTTCCTGTATTTATCACACTAACCAGGGGGCCCCTGGTTGTACCCTTGACACGAGTTTTGATCACGTGCGCAGCCGTAAGTTGAGCCGTATGCGCGTGATGTCGGGCGCCACCCGCGAGGGTGAGCTCGAATCGGACAGCAGCCTGGCCGCGCGAGAGCTGAGCTTCCTGGTGAGGCTCGCCCAGGCGGCGGCATCGACCCAGAAACCGGACGAGCTGCTCGCCCTCATCATCCGCGAGACCACATCGGCGATGGGCACGGACGTCTGCTCGCTTTACCTCCTCACCGGGCCCGGCCGCGAGATGCTCCTGACGGCGACCAACGGACTCAACGAGAAGATGATCGGCAAGGTCGTCATGAGGGTGGGCGAGGGCATCACCGGCTGGGTGGCTGAAACCCGGCGTCCGGCTGTGGTCCCCGACGTGAGCAAGGAACCACACTGGAAATGGGTGCCGGGTCTCGATGAGGACCGCTTTCAATCGATGCTGTCGGTTCCGATCGAATCGGGTCCGCGACTCGTCGGCGTGCTCAACGTGCAGAGCGCCGAGCTGAGGGACTTCGATTCGGGTGACATCGATTTCCTTCGCGCGATCGCCGGTCAGGTCGCCGGCATCCTCGAGCGCAGCGAGCTGCAGCGGCGCATGGAGGTTCAGCTGGGCGAGATCCAGCTTTCGCACGACATCCACGAGCGCTTCACGAAGCTCTCGCTCGAGGGAGCCGGCATCTCGTCGATCCTCGAGGTCGCGGGCGGGCTAGCCGGCGGCCATGCCGCTCTTTATTCTCCCGACGGTTATCGGGTCAGAGGGGTTGGCGAAGCGTCCGACGGCATGCCCCCGCGAATTCACGTGCCCCAACCGCTCGCACAGGCCGGAGCGCGCGAGGTTCGCATCAACGCCGGTCGGCCCGCGCGTCCTCTCGATGTCGTACCGGTGCGTGCCGGCAGCGACCTGCTCGGTTTCCTCGCCGTCGCCGTTGATGAGCAGACCGTCGACTCGCACGGACGCCGGCGGGCCCTCGAGCACGGTTCGACCGTGCTGGCGCTCGAGCTGTCCAAAGAGCGAGCGGCGGCCGAGGTCGAGCGCCGGTTGCGCGGCGACCTGGTCGAAGAGGTGCTTGCCGGCGGGATGGAAGGCGACGAGGCGGAGAGGGTGGCGAGGCAGGCCGAGCGCCTTGGGCACCGGCTGCCCCACCGCGCCTGGGTGGTGGTGCTGGAGCCGGACGACGATGAAACCGAGGCGGCACTGGCCGGTCGGGGCCAGCAAGATCGCCTCGATGCCGCGCTGAGCGGTCTCATCCGGTCTCGTTTCCCGGGTGCGCTGACCCTCGTGCGGTCGTCGTCGGCCGTTTTCCTCATCCCGGACGAGATCGCGGCGGACCTGCCGGCGGTCGAGAAGCTGGCCGGCCTGGTCCTGGCCGGCGCCGCTCCGGTGATGAAGCCGGGCACGGCCTCGGTGGGCATCGGCAACCTCGCCAGCTCCGTCGGCGAGCTGGCGCGATCGCACATCGAAGCGCGGCAGGCGCTCCGGCTCACGCGCCGTGCCGGCAGCCGGGGCCGCGTCGCCTCGTACCGCTCGCTCGGCGCATTCCGCCTGCTCCTCGAGGTGCAGAGCCCGGATGCCCTTCGCCGGTTCGTCGATGAGCTCCTCGGCACGCTGCTGACGTATGCGCAGTCACGAGACACGCCGCTGCTCGAAACCCTCGAGGCGCTGTCAGCCGCGCGTTGGGTTCGCCGGGCGGCCGCCCGTCAGCTCGGTATCCACATCAACTCGATGAGCTACCGGGTCGATCGGATCCAGGCATTGACCGGCCTGCAGCTCGACGACCCGGAGACTCGGGTCGCGATCTCGATCGCCCTCCGCGCCCGCGCCATGCTGGGGATGTGAGCATCAGCCACAAGGCCTGACGCCGATCTGTTCGGCCAGGATCGAAACGAAGTGGTGGCTCGGTTTGCCCTCAGATTCCGTGCAAACCGCATCAACTACGGCCTGGGCCTCGTCGACCGCTCCGCTTTGCATCATCAACAGCGCGGCGCCCAAAGGTGTGCGTGGCTCGAATTGCCAGCCGAAAGGTCGCCGCTCGCGGTCTCTCCACCACGCCATCAATGCAGTACGGCTCCCGGCGGCGGCAAAAGCTCGTGCAGCGTCGGCTCGCAGCCGAGCAGCAATATCCGCCGCGGCTGCGTCGAGATTCGTGTACTTCCACCACCGGTCGCGGCCACCAGCCGGGATTTCACCCAACCGTGCTCTGATCCAGCATTCGTACTCCTTCACCGCCCGGTCCACACCTGGAAGACCGACCCTTGATCGATTCCAGTAGGAGGTGAACAGCTCGTCGATCTCACGAACATAGATCCCGACGTTGACTGTGAACTCGTCGCCCCACTTGCTGGCCTGGAATCCCACCACGTGTACCAATCCTGGCTCCGCGACTCGGTTGAAACTGGCTCCGAAACGCCGAAAGCCTTCTGCCTTCAAACTCGGTGCGACCTGAGCGACGACACCGGTCATCGCCTTGGGACTTGGCATGTGTGGGCTGAGCCTATCCCTGTGGCAAAGAAGAGTGGCTGTTGCCGAGGGCTAATACTCTGCACGGCACCTGCACCTCCTTAAAAAGCAAAGGGCCCCGGTTTCCCGAGGCCCTTTCTGGAGGGTGGTAGCGGGTTCTCAGACGTCCGAGTAGAGCATGAACTCCCACGGGTGCGGCCGCAGCGCCACCTGGTCGACCTCGCGCTTGCGCTTGTACTCGATCCAGGTGTCGATGACATCCTTCGTGAAGACGCCGCCTTCGACGAGGAACGCATGGTCCTTCTCGAGCGCGTCAAGCGACTCGCCGAGCGAACCGGGTACGGACTTGATTTTCGACTTCTCCTCGCCGTCGAGCTCGTAGATGTCCTTGTCGACGGGCTCGGGTGGCAGGATCTTGTGCTTGATGCCGTCCAGCCCGGCCATGAGGCACGCCGCGAAGGCGAGGTAAGGGTTGGCGGCCGGGTCGGGTGAGCGGAACTCGATGCGCTTCGCCTTGGGGTTGGTCGTGTACATCGGGATGCGCACGCATGCCGAGCGGTTGCGCTTCGAGTAGACGAGGTTGATCGGGGCCTCGTAACCGGGCACGAGCCGGCGATACGAGTTGGTGGTGGGCGCGCACAGCGCCAGCAGCGCGGGCGCGTGCTTCAGCAGCCCGCCGATGTAGTAGATCGCGGTCTGGCTGAGTCCCGCATAACCGCTCTTGTCGGCGAACAGGTTCTCGCCGTCCTTCCAGAGGCTCTGGTGCACATGCATCCCTGAACCGTTGTCCATGAAGAGCGGCTTGGGCATGAACGTGGCCACGTAGCCGTGCTGCGCTGCGACGTTCTTGATGACGTACTTGTAGACCATCATCTTGTCGCCCATCTTGGTCAGGGTGTCGAAGCGCATGTCGATCTCGGCCTGGCCGGCGGTGCCGACCTCGTGGTGCTGGACCTCGACCTGCACGCCGGCTTCGATGAGCTTGAGCATGATCTCGGACCGCAGGTCCTGAAGCTTGTCGGTCGGCGGTACCGGGAAGTAGCCCTCCTTGTGCCGCGGCCGGAACGCGAGGTTCGGCTCGGAGTTCTTGCCCGAGTTCCAGATCCCTTCGTCGGAGTCGATGTGGTAGTAGCCGCTGAAAGCGTTCTGGTCGAACCGCAACGAGTTGAAGAGGTAGAACTCGGCCTCGGGGCCCCAGTAGCTGACGTCGGCGATCCCCGATCGCTTCAGGTGCTCCTCCGCCTTCTTGGCGATGAAGCGCGCGTCGCGGCTGTAGGGCTCGCGCGTGATCGGGTCGACGACGTCGCAGATCAGGAACAAGGTCTTGTGGGAAAGGACCGGATCGATCGTCGCGGAGTCGGGGTCGGGGACGAGCATCATGTCGCTCTCGTCGATCGCCTGGAAGCCGCGGATGCTGGACCCGTCGAATCCGAGGCCGGTTACGAAGCTGTCCTCTTCGAGCTCTCCCAGCGGAAGGCTGAAGTGCTGCCACGTGCCCGGTAGGTCGATGAAACGGACGTCGACGACCTCGACGCCCTCAGCCTTCGCGCGCTCGATCACCTCGCGCGGGCTGGTCTTGCTGCCGCCTTTGGTCACAACTGCCATGAACACCCTCCTGAACCCTTGATTTCTTTGACGGGCCCCAGAGGCATGCTAGGAACTGCCGGCCAGCAGGATCACGGTGGCCTCGAACGAATAGAGCCGGCCGCGTTATGTGTGGGTCACACGACACAAGTTGTCCACAAGCCGGCCGCGGTCGTGCGATGCGCACGAGCCGCAAGGGGCCTCTTCGTCAGGGGCACACGTTTCGGGTGAAGCCTGGGCGTCGCCAAGCTTCCAGGCGGGGATCGGTAGGTCGCCGCGATGCGGCCTCTCGACGCGGACAACCACTTTCACTCAGGGGAGGAATAAGCGCGCATGTTTCTCGATGGACTGATTCCGGCACCGAGTTGGCTCAACTCGGGCGACACCGGGTGGCAGCTGACTGCAGCCACGCTCGTCGGTATTCAGAGCGTTCCCGGCCTGGCCATCCTCTATGCCGGACTGATGAAGCGCAAGTGGGCGCTCAACTCCGCACTGATGGTTCTTTATGCATTCGCGATGACCCTGCTGGTCTGGACGCTCTGGAGCTACAACATGAGCTTCGGCACCCCGATCAACATCGGGCCGGGCTTCCTGGGCATTCCCTGGCCGGTGAACTTCGCGAACACCGAGCTCGGGCAGGCGAGCATCCCGCTGCTCACCAATAACGGACTTCTGCCGCCGCTGCAGTTTCCAAACTCGGCGATGGTCTATTTCCAGTTCGTCTTCGCCGCGATCACCGTGATCATCCTGGGCGGGGCTCTCCTCGGCCGGATGAACTTCAAGGCCTGGATGCTGTTCGTCCCACTCTGGATGACAGCCGTCTACCCGGTTGGCGCCTTCATGATCTGGGGCGGCGGCTGGCTGGCACAGCTCGGTGCAGTCGACTACAGCGGCGGCTACGTGATCCACGTAGCCGCGGGCATCTCGGGGGTTGTGGCGGCGGCGGTCGTCGGACCGAGGCTGCTGAAAGACCGGACGTCGAACAACCCCAGCAACCTGCTCATGGCGATCGCCGGCGGTGGCTTGCTGTGGCTGGGCTGGAACGGGTTCAACGGCGGTGACCCGTACTTCGCCAACGCGGACGCGGCGGCCGCCGTGCTCAACACCAACCTCGCCACAGCCTCCGCGCTGCTGGCCTGGATGCTCCTCGACGTCTTCATGACCGGCAAGAGCAACGTGGCCGGAATGATCAACGGCATGATCGCGGGCCTGGTCGCGATCACTCCGGCGGCCGGCTTCGTCAACGGGTTCGCCGCGATCATCATCGGCATCGCCGGAGCGGTGATCCCCTGGCTGACGATGCAGTACCTGCCGAAGCTGAGGTTCTTCCAGAGGATCGACGACACCCTCGGGGTCATGCACACCCACCTCTTCCCGGGGGCCATCGGCGGCCTCATGACCGGCTTGCTCGCCGACCCGAACATGATCGTCTACCCGGGCAGCGGCAACACCGCCGCCTCAGCGGTGACCGGCCTTTTCTACGGCAACCCCAGGCAGTTCCTGGTCCAGGCGCTGGCGCTTGGAGTGATCGTCGTCTACGACGCCATCGCAACGTTCGTGGTGATCAACATCGTGCGGGCGCTGGTGCCCCTCCGAATGTCCGCCCGGCACCTGGAGGTGGGCGATGAGATGGTGCACGGAGATGTCTCCCTGGACCTTGGAACCCTGCGCGAAGGGATCGAGCCGCCTTCGATTCCGGTCACTCATGAGCCGTCGGCTGAGCCGGTCGAGGTCGGTTAGCCGTGGAATCGGGGTCGTGCGAGCTCTTGGTGCACGTCACACGAGCCGCACCGCCCCAAATTCGTGTTGCTGATCCGTATCAGGCCCTGACTACAAAGGAGAAGATGTGCCCATGGTTGCTTTGTACGTAGCTGGAATCGCGGCGTTCTGGACGTTGCTCCTGGTGGTGGTCAAGCGGAGGACCCCCGGAGAGGCATAACCCTCGGTGGCGTAGTCCCGAGACAGAGAAGTAAAAAAGCGCGGTCGGGATTTCCCCGGCCGCGCACTGGTTTTCTAGGAGACCTCTGGGTTAGGCTGCGCCGGCTTCGTCGACAGTCTCCTGCTCGGAAGCGGGAATGTTCTTTTCGATCCAGGCCTTTATCGGCGCCTTGCCGCCTGGGTATCCGATCAGGCGGTCGACCAGCTTCCCGCCACTGAACAGGCCCAGGGTCGGGATGCCCATGATGCCGTAGTGGATGGCGATCTCCTGGTTGACGTCCACGTCCAACTTGCCGATCGTCACCTTGCCGGCGTACTCGTCAGCGAGCTGCTCCACAACCGGCGACATCATCCGGCACGGGCCGCACCAGTCGGCGTAGAAGTCGACCACCACGGGATTGCTTGCCTGGAGCACGTCGGCCTCGAAAGTCGGGCCGTCGAAGTGCTTCATGTTTTCCATGCCAGTTACAAGCCAAGGGCGCCCGCCCGTATTCCGGCAGACTAGTCGGACACCGATGGCGACCGCCCCAGGCATCCGAACCCAGTCGGCGTTCGACCAGGCCCTCCACCAGTTCGGAGCCCGCCTGTTCGAGGCCGCTCCCGGCCTGGTGACCTGGATCCTGCTCCTGGCGCCGGCCTGGATTCCGATCATCTTCCCCTGGCCTGGAGCCTTTGTGGTGGCGGGCGGCGTCTTGCTGTTCGACGTCTACTGGCTGGGGCGCTCGATGACGGTGGTGACGGGGGTCTGGAGCACCCTGTCGAAAATGCGCCGGGACATGAAGAAGGACTGGCTCGCCCTCTGCTACGAGGACCAGGCGAAAGGCCTCCACGACCCACTCCAGTACATCCACCTGAGCGTGATCCCGACCTACACCGAGCCATACCACGTGCTCGAGCAGACGGTCCAAGCGATCGTCGACTCCAACTATCCGCCGGACAAGAAGATGATCGGGATCATCACCCGAGAGACCGACAAGCCAGGCTGGGAGAACGTGGCCAGGCTGAAGGAGAAGTTCGGGGACCGGCTGCGAGGCTTCTACCACATCAAAGATCCGCTGGAGCCGGGGATCGTCATCGGCAAGTCGGCGGCCATGAACTGGGGCGGGCGCTGGATGGTCCGCGTGCTGACCGAGGAGGGCTACAACCTCAACCAGATACTGATCACGGACCTGGATTCCGACTACCGCGTCCACCCTCAGTATTTCGCCTGGATCAGCCGGCACCATGCCCGCACGCCACTCCGCGACTTCGTCGTCTGGCAGCCGGTGCCCCTGTTCCATAACAACATCTGGCAGGTGCCGATGGCGGTTCGCGTGATGTCGGCGGCCACCTCCCAATGGCAGATGTTTCTGCACTCGAGACCGCACCGTCTGGTCTGCTTCAGCAGCTACACCTGCAGCCTGGAATTCGTACACAGAGTGGGTTACTGGGATAAGGACGTCATTCCCGAAGATTCGCGGTTTTACTGGAAGGCGTTCTTCACCTTTGGCGAGCGGTTTTCGGTCAAGTCGGTGTTCCTGCCTCTATACGGCGATTCGCCCAACTCACGCGATTACGCGTCGACGCACATGAGCCAGTACAACCAGATCAAGCGCTGGGCCTGGGGCATCACCGACGTGCCTTACGTGCTCGCTCGGTTGTTCAAGCACCCGGAGATCCCGCTGGTGCTGCGCATCCGGCGCTTTCTCAATCTGTTCCTCAACCACCTCAACTGGATCTTCCTGCCGCTGCTCTTGATGTTCGGTGCGTCCGTGCCGATCTGGGTCAGCCAGGACTTTGCGCTCACCGACCTGGGCCAGGCGCTGTGGTCGTGGTCGGGCATCCTGCTCACGATCACGCTCTCGACCGTGGTGTTCTTCCTGTTTTTCGAGCTGTCGATACTGCCCCCCAAGCCGAAGGAGTGGCCGTTCTGGAGGAAAGTGCTGGTGCACGTCCAGTACATGGCCTACCCGGTCGTCGGTCTGGTCATGAGCGTGGCGCCGGCGCTCGAGGCGCACACGCGTCTGCTGCTGGGCCGCTACCTCGAGTACCGCGTGACCGAAAAGGTATGAGCACAATGGATTCCGTCTCCGCGAAAACCATCGCCGAGACCATTGGGAGTCTGTTTACTCAGCTGCATCGGGAGATTCGCGAGCAGGTCGAGGGGCTGGATCGCCAGGCGCTCAACTGGAAGCCGCATCCGGAGGCAAACTCCATCTCGGTCCTCGTCTTCCATCTGCTGGGTTCGGAGCGCGAGATGATCAATGCGGTGCGAGGGATCACGACGGAACGCGATCGCGCTGCCGAGTTCGAGGTCGAAGCCGACGCTGCCGATCTGGTCGCGCTGCTCGAAATCGCCGACGCCGACATGGACCGCCATATCGCTGCGCTTACCGCTCACGATCTGACCTCCCCGCGGCCCCGCGGTGACCGTCCTCCACGCCCCGGGCTGGAGTGGCTCGTGCGGAACTACGGGCATGAAAGGGAGCATCTCGCGCAGATCGAGCTGACCAAGCAGCTTTATGGAGCCGGTCGGTAGGTTCGCCCTTCTTTACGCCCCACAGACGGGGTTGTTGACGATCCACGGCAGGCAGAACTGCGGACCTGCCAGCGCCCAGAGGGTGAGCAGCGCGATGAACGCCAACCCGACGACGAACGCAGTGCCGGTGATCACGTTCCGACCCGGCACCGGCCACGCCCTCCAGTGCAGGCGCCTGGCCATCCTGGGGCCGGCAATCGCGTCGATGAAGGGGAACAACAGCAGAGCGACGAGCACGATCGTCGGGATCACGATCGAGAAGACCAGCTCGTTTCCCAGTTTCAGGAACTGAAAGAGAAAGAGGAAGTACCAGTCGGGTCGTGGGATCGTAACCGTGCGGGGATCAGCGGATGCCTCGAGCTGCAGGTTCTTCTGCACGAAGAACGCGAGCAGGCCGACCGCGACCATGATCGCGACGATGATGATCGGATACGGCCAGAAGTGGTCGGGGAAGAAGGGATGCGTCTCGTCGTCGGGCATGTCGTCGGCCAGGTGGTGGCCGGCGTCTCCCATGAGGATGGGGAATAGGGCCAGCGTGACGAGTATCGGGTACAGAATGTGGTCAGGCCCGATTGGCAGGCGCTTGTACTCGGGCTCCAGCGTGTGGCCGTGCGACTCGGACTCGATGACCGGCACTTCAGTCTCGGCCAGAGCAGCGCCTGGCCCCTCTCTCTTCAAGTTCTCGTCCATCACATCGGCTCCGAGATTCCGTGCGCGCGGATGAAGCGGAAATGGATGTACATCAAAAGGACGATCAGCGCAGGCAGCAGGAACACGTGGATCGTGAAGAAGCGTTGCAGTGTCGGTGGACCGACCACTGTGCCGCCCTGCAGTATGTCCCTGATCAACGCGCCGAGCTGTGCCGGCGGTACGCCTGCGGCGATCTTGATCGTCACCTGGGTCGCGAAGTAGGCCTTGGTATCCCAGGGCAGCAGGTAGCCGGTCAGCGAGAAGGCCAGGATGATGAGGAGCATCGTCACGCCGACGATCCAGTTGAGCTCGCGCGGCGCGCGGTACGAGCCGGTCCAGTAGACCCTCGCCATATGGATCAGCACCATGATGATCAGGATGTTGGCGCCCCAGAAGTGCGTGCCGCGTATCAGCCAGCCGAGGAACACGCTGTTCTGAATGAAGTTGACGCTGGTGTAGGCAGGCGCAGGGTTGCCGCTCGCGTCCGGCACGTAGTACAGCGCGAGAAGAATGCCGGTCACCAGCTGCAGCACGACGAGGACGAACACCATCCCGCCGAAGCAGTAATAGAAGGCGTTGGCGAAGTTCGGCACCCGTTGGTAGAGCGCCTCATCGACATCCTTTGTGAACGGGTAGCGCTCGTCGAGCCACTCCACTACCGCCATCTGGATCTCGCGAGGGTGTGGGATGGCCATCGTTTCTAGAATCCCAGGATGATGCCGTCGACGTCGATCGTCGTGGGCTCGGTCCCTTCCTTCCAGGTCAGGTGCGAAAGCGGGTAAGCGGCCGGGCCGTGCAGAACCGTGCCGTCGAGGTGGAACCGCGAGCCGTGGCACGGACAGTCGAAGGTCTTCGCGTCCTGGTTGAGCGCGTACGAGCAACCCAAATGCGGACAGTTGATGGCGAACACACTCACCTTGCCGTCGGTCTTTACAACGTACCCGCTGAAAGCAAGATCCCCTGCCGCGTTGTCACCACCGCCGTCGGCCATGATGAACGCAGAGTTGGGGTTGGATGGCGCATCGAATCTGATCGCTTCGCCATCGGCCAGGGAGTTGATGGCCTTCGGCAAGCTCACCGGCAGCGTCGTCTTCCTCTGACCCTTCGGGGGCGCTGGCCACAAGAAGACCAGAATCGGCGCCAGCCCTATGGCCGCGATAGCGGTCAGGAGGCCGGCCATCCACCACCCTATAAACGTGCGACGGGTGAATGTGCGGGGCGTCGAATCAGCCATCCGACCCGAATTCTAGCCGCCCGTCAGGCGCGAGCGTAAGGCGGCAGCCCGACCGCATCGCGCACCTCGTCCATCGTCCGAGCGGCGATGGCCCGGGCGCGCTCGCCGCCGGTTTCGAGGATGGCGTCGATCTCCTCGCGGGACAGCTCCGCGCGGCGCTCGCGGAACGGAGCGAAGCGCTCAACGATGCGCTCGGCGAGGATCCGCTTCTTCTCCTGGCAACCGATCTGCGCCTTTCGGCACAGGTCCCAGTAGTGCTCCCAGTCGTCGAAAAAGAATTTGTAGAAGGCACAGACGTTGCAGGATCGTGGATGGCCGGGGTCCGTTTTGCGTGGGCGCTTGACGTCGGTGACCATGCTCATCACCTGCTTCCGAATCACGTCAGGCGGGTCGGTGACTCCGACGATGTTCTTGAGGCTCTTCGACATCTTCGCCTTGCCGTCGGTGCCTTTGACGATGGGGGCCTCGGGATTGAGCACGAGCTGCGGCTCAGGGAAAACCGGGTGGTAGGTGCGGTTGAAGCGGCGAGTGATCTCTCGTGTCAGCTCGACATGCGGAGCCTGGTCGCGACCCACGGGCACCACGTCGCCCTTGACGATGATGATGTCGGCGGACTGAAGGACGGGGTACTCGAAGAGCCCAAGGTTCACGTTGTCAGGCTGGTCGCGGACCTTCTCCTTGAATGTCGGCACCCGCTGCACCCAGCCGAGAGGCGTCACCATCGCCAGCAGCAGCGTCAGCTCGGCAACCATCGGGATCGTCGACTGGCGATAGATGACCGTCCGCTCGGGGTCGACGCCGATCGCGATCAGGTCCATGACCATGTCGTACAGGTCGTCTTTGAAGTCGCGGGCGTTGGGAATCGTGGTCAGGGTGTGGTAGTCGGCCACGAAGATGTACGACTCGTACTCATCCTGCAGGCCGACGTAGTTGACCCCTGCACCCAGGTAGTTCCCGAGGTGGAACCGACCGGTGACCCGGATACCGCTCAGCGAGCGCTTTCGACCTTCCATGTGACCGAAGAGTGTATTGGTGTCCTGCGCCCGAGGTCCGCCACAGATTCGCGGCATCGGCGGCCGGAGCCAAGGAGGCGACGAGCACGCGAGGGAGCGCATCGCGTAGATGCGTGACCGAGCGCGCGCAGGAGGCGACGCCGGCTTCAGCGCCGAAGGCGCCCGACCGACTAGGACGCGAAGCTGCAAGGAACTTCGGGTGCGGGACACCAAGGGATCAAGACCCTGGGACCGAGCGTTAGCATTGCCGCAAATTGCCAGACGACGATCCAGCACCTGAAGTTCCGGTCGCGACGGCCGGATTAGGTTCTCGCGCCCTTCGCAACACCGTCCTGGTGCTGGCGGCCAAGGTGGTGGCGCGGCTCATCGCACTGGTCACTGTCATAGCCACGTTGAAATGGCTGATGCCCGCGCCTTATGGAACGTTCACGACCCTCGTCAACTACACGGCCATCGTGAGCGTGGTCCTCGACCTCGGCTTCAACGTCCTCTACGTCCGCGAAGGCGCACGTCACCCCGCCGACATCCAGCGCTACCTGCGCAACGTCATGTCGCTGCGGATCTTGATGGCGGTCGGCAGCTTTGTCATCCTGGCCGTCGCGCTCGCCATCGCCGGCCTGAGCAGCCTGCTCGTACCGGGATTCCTCCTCATGGTCCTCACGTCTTATTCGACCCTGCTTCGCAACACCCTCTACGCGGTCCAGCGTCTCGGTTACGAGGCGCTGGCGGTCGTGCTCGAAAGCATCGTTCTGCTCGGGCTGGTCCTGATCGGCATCAAGATCGGGGCTGGAGTCACTTACTTCGTCTGGGCGTACGCCGCGCAGTACGCGTTCAGCTGCGCGTATTTCGCGATCGTCCTGTGGTGGCAGAAGATTGCGGTCGTCGGCTGGAAGCTCGAGCCGCAGCTGGTCCGCGAGTGGTTCTTCCAGGGCCTTCCGTTCGCGCTGACGTTCGTGCTCACCATCCTCTATTTCAAGATCGACCAGCCACTGGTCTATGCGATCCGCCCGCACGCAGAGGCGGGGTGGTATGCCGCCGCGTACAAACCATTCGAAGCGCTCCTCTTCATCCCGATGACGCTTCTGTCGGTTGTGTTTCCAGTCCTGTCCGTCTACTTCCGCGAGAGACCGCAGGAGCTGACCGACGCGGTGAGCCGGTTCTTCAAAGCGCTCCTCGTCATCGGCTGGCCGATCGCGGTCGGCTTGTTCGTCCTCGCACACCCTCTGACTACGATGTTCCTGTATCCGCAATCCGAACCAGCGCTGCGGATTCTTGCGCTCGCGCTCGCCATCGGCTTCGTCAACAACGCATTCATCGGCGCACTGAGCGCATCCGACCGCCAGGTGTCGTTCACCTGGGCCGCGGGCTGGAGCCTCGTCGCAAACCTGGCGCTCAACCTCATGCTCATCCCGCTCTTCGGTTATATCGGTGCGAGCTGGGCCACCGTCCTGACTGAGGTCGTTCTCGGAGTCGCCGGCTGGATCTTGACGAGGCGACACATCGGCCAGGTCCCGGTTCTCAAGCTGACGTGGCGACCGATCCTCGCGGGTCTGGTCATGGGCGCGGTGCTCTTTCCGCTACGCAATTTCGATGGAGTGCAGGTCACCATCCCGATCGTGATCGGCGCGGCCGTGTATGCGGGCGCGGCGCTGCTCCTGCGCGCGGTCACCTCGGACGAGATCGCCTTCGCCCGGAGGGCCCTAGCGCTGGCACGGTGAGCCCGTCCAAGGGGTCCCCGCGAAATCCTGAATTTCGCGGGGCAGGAAAGCCGGTTCTGCTCAAGCCGCGCGGCGCGATCGAGCCCGTGCCGTGGCAGGAGATCGCCGTCGATGCCCCGGAGCTCAAACCGCAAACCGCTCTCGAGGAAGCCCAGTACGTTGCCCTGGACGTCGAGACCACCGGAAACGCCCCGTTCCTGGTCCTCGAGATCGGCGCCGAGAGGTTCAAGCTCGACGGCCCGCTGTCCTTTTTCGACACGCTGGTCGACTGCCGCGCCCCCATCAACCCCTATGCACGCCGGCGTCACCACATCGAGCGCTCGATGCTGATCGGCGCGCCCGAGTTCAAGGACGCGCGCAGGGCGTTCTTGCGCTTCGCGCGAGGAGCCGTGCTCGTCGAGCACAGCCACGATGCGTTTGACACCTGGCTCGTCGGGCGCGGCCTGGAGAGCCCGCTCGAGCATCCGATCATCGACACGTCCGGGTTGGCGAGGCTCGTCCTGGAGCTGCCAAAGGGGCAAACGCCGGGACTCGCCACGCTGGTCGAGCTGTTGAACCTCGATGTCACGCCGGCGCACGCAGCTCTCGACGACGCACGTGCGACCGCGATGGTGTTCCGAGCGCTGATCGCCCGTGCGCGCGAGGCGCTGGGATGGAAAACTGTCGGCGACGTGCTGGCGGCCCTCCCGCCGCGCCCGGTGGTCGACCGGACGCCCCCTAATCGAAGAGGGTCAGCTGCAGGTCCGGCTCAGGGTGCTCGAGTCCAGACAGCCCAACCCCGATCAGGCGCACCGGCCGCGACTCGACGTGTGACTTCTCCAGCGCAGAGCGGGCGGCGCGGAAGATCGTCTCGACGTCGTCGGTCGGGCTCGTCCGGCTCACCTGGCGGCTCACCAGCCGAAAGTCCGGGAGCTTGAGCTTCACGTAGATCGTGCGCGCGCGAACTCCTTCCGCGATCAGGCGCTCGGCGACGCGGTTGGTCAGCTCACGCAGGGCTGCTTCTAGCTGGCCGCGGTCGCTGACGTCGTTCTCGAATGTCGTCTCCGCCGATATGGTCTTTGCGGGTTTGCTGCCGTCGACCGGCGCCCGGTCACGTCCCTGCGCCATGCGCTGCAGCACGGCGCCGCCGACACCGAGCGCCTGCACGAGCCGCTGCGTCTCATACGCCGCAAGCTCGCCGACCGTGCGCACCCCCATCGCCTGCAGCCGCTCCTCGGTCTTGGGGCCGATGCCGGGAATGGCTCCGATCGGGAGGGGGGCGAGGAAGTCCGCCTCCGTCCCGGGCGGAACGAGAACGAGTCCATCCGGCTTTCTGGTGCCGCTGGCGACTTTCGCCACCAGCTTCGAAGTGGCCGCGCCGACCGATGCGGTCAGCCCGACCTCGGTGTGGATCTGGAACTTGATCCGGCGCGCGACCTCCTCCGCGTTCGAGGTGCCATGGCGCGTGCGGGCGGTGACGTCAAGGTAGGCCTCGTCGAGGCTGACGCCCTCGACGAGCTCCGGAGATGTGAAGCGCCTGAAGATCTGGTGGATCAGCCGGCTGGCCTCGCGGTATCGTGCGCCGTCGGGAGTGACGACGATCAGCTGGGGGCAAAGCTGCAGCGCTTCGTGAAGCGGCATCGCCGAGCGCACCCCAAACCCCCGCGCCTCGTATGACGCGCCCATGACCACCGCCCGGCGCGATCGCCCAGCCACCGCGACCGGCGCCCCGCGCAGCTTCGGATCGTCGCGCTGGTGGACCGACGTGTAGAAGGCGTCGATGTCGACGTGGAGGATTGTTCGTGGCCAGTTGTCGGGTCTCGGCACGGGGCCAGTCTGCCACAACAACTTGTGGCCTACTTCTGTTTGGTGCCCCGGTCCTTGCTGTCTAGGGGCTTGGAGTCGTGTTGAGAGCGGCCGCGACGTTGGAGAAGATGTTCGCTATCGCCCCGCCCATCGTGCCCAGGATGACGAGCACGACCACGACGACCAGGATCAGGACGATCGCGAACGCGCCGACCGTGAGGCCGATGGCAAGCCCAACCCCGCCTCCCGAGCGCGGCGGCTGGCCCGCCGCGGGCACCCACGACTGGCCGTTCCAGCGCCAAAGACGGTCCTGCGAGTACGCAGGTCTCCACGCGGCGCCGTCCCACCACCAGAAGCCATCAGGGGAAAAGCGGCCTGGCTGCCCGGTCTGGGGGGCGGCCACGGGCTGCGGTGCTGGCGCCTGGGGCGTAGGTTCCGGCTGGCCCGGGGCCGGGGCCGGAGGCGGACCTGGAGTTTCGGGTGGAGGAGGCTGCTCCATGAGCGAAAGCCTATCCGAGTACCGCAAGTAGAATCCCCGTGCAGTGAAAGGGGTCATCCTCGCGGGCGGAACTGGCAGCCGGCTTCATCCGCTGACGCAAATCACCAACAAGCACCTGCTCCCGATCTACGACCGCCCGATGATCAGCTACGGGATCGAGGCGCTGGTCAAGGCGGGGGTGTCCGAGATCATGCTCGTCACGGGCGGCACGCATGCCGGAGAGTTCCTGCGCCTGCTGGGAAACGGTCAGTCGTTCGGTGTCGATCGCCTTTTCTACGCGTACCAGGAGAAACCCGGTGGAATCGCCGAGGCGCTGGGATTGGCGGAGCGGTTCGCGCACGGCGGTAGAACAGTGGTTCTGCTCGCGGACAACATCTTCGAGCGATCGGTCGTGCATTGCGCCAACGCGTTCCGACTGCAACCTCAGGGATCTCGGGTAGTGCTGTCGCGCGAGAGCGATGACGAGCATCTCCGGCACCTTGGCGTAGCCCAGCTGAATGGCGATCGGCGAATCGAGCGCATCGTGGAAAAGCCCACGAATCCGCCAAGCCCCTACGCGGTAACGGGCATCTATTTCTACGACGACACCGTCTGGAAGGTAATCCCAGACCTCAAGCCCTCGGGCCGCGGCGAGCTCGAGATAACAGACGTCAACAACTGGTACGTCGAGCGAGGTCTTATGGAGTACGACGTGCTCGATGGTTTCTGGGGTGACGCGGGGGAATCCATCGACGCCTATTACTCGGTGAACGACTTCGTACGTGCCAATGGCGCGAACCACGAGCGATGATGTGAAGTCAATGGAATTCATCGAAGGCGTCGTGATGAAGGAGCTCGTGACCCATTCCGACGAGCGCGGCTTCTTCCGCGAGATCATCCGCGAGACGGACGATTTCTTCGACCATTTCGGCCAGTGGAGCCACTCGCTGATGTATCCGGGTACCGCCAAGGCGTGGCACATTCATCAGAGGCAGACCGACTGGTGGTACGTGATGGGCGCGTTGAAGGTCGCGCTGTACGACACCCGTGACGGGTCGCCGACGAAGGGTCGTTTGATGGAGTTTCTGATGGGAGACCGGCACGCCTCGTGCGTCAAGATCCCACCTGGTGTCGCGCACGGCTGCCGCGCACTCGAGCTCAGTCACATCCTGTACATCACCTCGAGCGTGTATGCCCCCGACGACGAAGGTCGCATCCTTCACGACGATCCCTCCATCGGGTACGACTGGACGGCGGGCCCTGAGATCAAGTAGGCGCCGCAAACCGTGAGGTCGTTCAAGCGCCTCCTGGTGGCGGGCGGCGCGGGCTTCATAGGCTCGAACTTCGTCCGGCTGCTCCGGAGCACGCGCCCGGAGATCGAAATCATGGTGCTCGACAAGCTGACATACGCGGGCAACCCCGCGAACCTCGCCGAGTTCGAAGGCACGCGAGGTTACACGTTCGTTCGCGGGGATATCTGCGATGGCACGCTCGTCGACTCGCTGGCCGCCAGCGTTGACGCGATCGTGAACTTCGCGGCTGAAACACACGTCGATCGCTCGCTCATGGAGCCGCTTGCGTTCATCGACACGGATGTGCGCGGGACCGCCATCCTTTGCGAGGCGGCACGCAAGCACTCGCATCGCGTCTTTCTTCTTGTCAGCACCGACGAGGTGTATGGCGAGGTGCGCGACGGGCGCTCACGCGAAGACGACGCGCTCAAGCCGCGCAGTCCGTATTCGGCCAGCAAGGCGGGCGGCGAGCACATCGCGCGCGCTTACGCCGAAAGCTTCGGGCTGCCTCTGCTGGTGACTCGAGGCTCGAACACATTTGGGCCGTATCAGTACCCGGAAAAGCTCGTGCCGGTGTTGATCACGAACGCCATCGACAACCTTCCGCTACCGCTGTACAACGATGGCTCGGCGGTCAGGGACTACATCCACGTCGAGGATCACTGCCGCGCCATCGATCTGGTCCTGCACGAGGCGCCGCTCGCCGATCCCATCTACAACATCGGGACCGGTGTCGAGACGGACGGCAACCACGTCGCCAACGCGGTGCTCGAGATCATGCGCAAGCCCAAGAGCCTCATCCAGTATGTCGCTGACCGTCCTGGTCACGACTATCGCTACGCGCTCGACGTGACGCGGATCACCGACCTGGGTTGGGAGCCGAGGGTCACCTTCGATGAGGGGTTGGACCGAACGGTACGGTGGTACGTCGACCACCCCGAGTGGTGGCGACCATTGAGGTCCGGTGAGTACTGGGACTACTACAAGCGCAACTACCGGCCGCTCACGAGCTTTTCTTCATGAAGCGGGCGGCGATGCCGACCCAGTACCAGCGCAGGTAGCGCGGCAGCCACGCCAGCAACCGGAAGCGGCTCTTGCCGGCGGTACGGTCGCGCCATGTCGTCGGCACCTCAGCGATGCGCATCCCGAGCGCATAGGCCTTGACCGTGAGCTCGAGGCCGAGCTCGAATCCCCCGTTCGATTCGATGGTCACGCGCTTCAGCAGCCGCTTCGAGTACAGCCGATAGTTGCTGGTGGCGTCGTGAATCGGGAGGCCCCCAAGCCAGTGGAGCGAAAGGCCCGCCACCCGCGACATCGTTCGCTTCAGGAGCGGACCGCCCACCTGGTTGCCACCTTTCATGTAGCGCGACCCCGCGACGACATCAGCTCCGCCGCTTGCGAGCGCAAACATCGCATCGATGTCGCCGGGGTCATCGGAGCCGTCGCCCATGGTCACCAGCACGTGCGGCGCCTTCGCGGCGGCCAAGCCTGACTTGAGGGCGTTGAGCGCGCCTCGACCGATGTCGTTGCGATGGAGCCTGAGCTCGGGCAGCTCGGCCTGAAGACGTTTGACCACGGGCACCGTCGTGTCGCCATCGAAGTCGTGGACGACCAGGACCTCCATCGGGCGTGTGGTCGTGCGCGCGACGATCCCGCGAAGCGTCGGCACTACGTTTTCGCCCTCGTTGTAAACGGGAACGACAACGCTCAGCACAGGGTCCTGGTGCTCGATCAGATGCGTCCTGCCTCGATCTCTTCGCGCACCCAGGGAATGACCTCATCGAGCATCGCCTCGAGAGTGGTGGTCGCCTCGAAGCCGAGCATTTCCCGGGCCTTGCGCACGTCGGGCACGCGCCGCTGCACGTCGTGTTCGTATGGCGGATCGGAGACCAGCCGCAGCGGAGTCAAATCACCGTAGACCTTGTGCCAGATCGCCTCCGCCAGCTCACGCACCGTGGTCGACTCGGCGGTCGAGAGGTTGAAGTCATCGTTGACGGCCCGCGGCGACTCCATCGCGAGCCGGATGCCCTTCGCGAGGTCGCCGCCATACGTGTAATGACGCACCTGGCTGCCGTCCCCAAGGATGTGCAGTGGGTCCTGGCCTTTGAGGACTTTTTGGCACAGGTCGGGGACGACGTGGCTCATGGCGAGCTTGACGTTGCCGCTCATGATGTCGTGGTCGCGCAGCGCGCGCCGCTCTCCGATGCCGACGCAGTTGAAAGGCCTCACGATCGTGTAGGGGAGGCTGTACTGCTCGTAGGCGCCGTGCGCGAAATACTCCGCGGCCAGCTTCTGAAAACCGTATGTGGATCGCGGCGGCGGGCTCGTGCGCTGCGCGCCCTCAGGGGTGGGGAAGACCTCGGCGGACTCGAAGACCATGCTGCTCGAGATCACCGTGATCCTCTCGAGCCTTCCGCTCCGCTGCGCGGCGATGGCGGCATCGAAAGTGGCGGCACAGATGCGCTCGTTCTCGGCGAGCAGGTCGTACGCGAACTCGTGGAAGTACGAGATCCCGCCGATCATGGCGGCGCCGGCGACCACCTGGTCGCAGTCCAGCGCGAGCTCAGTGAGGAGCTTGGCGTCCTTGGCGTCACCGTCGACCAATCGATATCGAGGATCGTCGTCGTGGGCGCGCCGCACCGGTCCGTACTTGCTGAAGTTGTCGACGCCGATCACCTCGTGGCCGGCCTCGAGCAATTCGGCGACCAGGTATCCGCATATGAAGCCGGCCGAGCCGGTGACGAGTACTTTCAGAGCCGGATTGGTCCAGTAATGCCCCAGACGTCGACGACCTCGCGGCCTTTGAGGTCGAGCTGGCCGTAGACGCGGTGCGGGGCGGCGATGACGAGCAGGTCAGCTTCTTTCAAAACGCGATCCAGGGGCAGAAACGACTCGTCATTGATGTATGGGTCGGTGCAGATGACCTTGGCGCCCTTGAACGCGGCGAGCTTGCGCAGCTTGTAGCTCAGCGACGCCCGCGGGTCGTCCGATTCGCCCTTGAACGCCATACCGAGAATGCCCATCGTTCGGCCGGCGAGCGGCTGCCGCGTGTTGAGGCTGTCGACGATGTAATTGGGCAATCCTTCGTTGATCTGCATCGCGGCCTGGCCCATTGGGAAGCGGTCGGGTGTGAATGCTGAGAGCTGCATGGTGTCTTTGAGCAAGCACGGTCCGGCCGCAAAACCCGGGCCCGGGAGGTCGGCGGCTCGCGGGTAGTCCTGGCGCACCGCGTTCAACACGCGGTTGTAGTCGACGCCGGATCGATGGGCGATCTGGAAGAACTGGTTGGCGATCGCGAACTTCATATACCGCCACGTGTTGGTGAGCAGCTTCGCCAGCTCGGCTTCGAGCGGAGTGGTGCGCACGACCTGGACCCCCATCGGGGCGAACAGGCCGCGTGCCTTCTCGAACGCGCCATCCGAGGAAACGCCGATCAGCTGAGGAAGGCTGCGGATCTCCTCGAGCGCGTGGCCCTCTGCGATGCGCTCTGGGCAGAAGGCGACGTCGGCGTCGATACCTTCCGCGCGGATCCGTCTTTCCACGGTTTGCGTCGTGCCCGGGAAGACGGTCGAGCGCAGCACGACCAGGCAGCCGTCGTGAAGGTGCGGCATGAGCTCGTCAAGCACGCGATCGAACACCTGAACCGAGGGGTTCATGAACTCGTCGATCGGCGTTCCGATGACCAGGACGACTGTGTCGGTGCGGGCGAGCATGCTCGGGTCGGATGCGAGCACGAGACGGCCGGTGGGGAGAATCTTTCGCAGCAGCTCTTCCGCGCCGTTCTCCAGGAACGGCACCGTGCCCGACCTCACCTGCTCGATCTTCGAGTGGTCGATGTCGTCGATCCCGACCTTGTAGCCGCACTCGGCAAACGAAAGAGCCAGCGGCAGGCCGACGTGGCCGCAGCCGCCGACCACAACGACGTCGAAGCGTTCCATGGCCGCCAAATTATGATGACTTTCACTCGTGACTCCATCGCCCCGGGGCGCACCGTCGGTGCTGCTCGACATGCGTCCCCTGCAGGGGCCGAGCGCCAAGCGAGGGGTCGGCTCTTACGCCGGCGGCATCCTGCACGGTTTGATCGCAGAGGCCTTCGACCGCAACCTGACCCTTTTGCTCGACTCTGACCTGCCGGTTCCGCCGCTACCGGTCGGCGAGTACAGGCTGGCATCCTCCCGGCGCCGCTACCGGGGCCAACTCGCCGCGTACGAGGAGGCGGTCGTCCTGGGTCCCGACCTCGGGCGGATCGCTCCGGATCTCTATCACGCGATCGATTTGAAGCTGCCCGCACGATCCCCGGTGCCATTGGTCGTCACCCTTCACGACCTCATTCCGTGGGCCTGGGGCGGGCCGACAATGCGCGGCGAGCGGTTCCGTTTCTGGCTGGGGAAGCGGTTGCTCAAGAGCGCGGAGCTCGTCCTGGCGGTGTCTCAAGCAACCGCCGACGATGCTGTCCGCCTCGGCAAGGTGGACCGTAAACGAATTCAGATCGTGCCCGAGGCAGCTGGGGATGAGTTCAGGCCTCGGCCGGGAGCGCGCGATCGCGTCTGGCGGCGCTGGGGACTCAAATCCGGCTACCTGCTGTTCGTCGGCGCTCTGGACGCCAGGAAAGACCCGGCCGCCCTGCTGCGCGCCTGGCATGCCGCAAGCAAGACAGAGCCCGAGCTCGAGCTGGTCATCGTTGGGGATCCCGGTCGCCAGGCCCCACGCACCATGCTCGGTGCTCACATGCTCGGCCAGGTCGAAGACGCCGAGCTCGCGGACCTCTACGCCGCTGCGGGCTGCCTCTTGTTTCCAAGCCGATATGAGGGTTTTGGCCTCCCGTGCCTGGAGGCGATGGCCTGCGGATGCCCGGTCGCGGCTTTTCGGAACTCGAGCGTGCCTGAGGTAGTCGGTAGTGCGGGTGAGCTGGTGGCGGATGGCGACGCTGAGGCGCTGGGCCGCGCGGCCCTGGCACTGGTCCTAGCGCCTGACCGGGCACGACGGTCTGGGTTCGAACGAGCGAAAACGTTCGGCTGGCGCAAGGCCGCTCTTCAGACGATCGTCGCTTACGAGTCGGTCCTCGCCGCTCGCCGGAGGGAACGCGGCTGAGATAATCGGCCGGCTGTGTCCAGGGTCGCGGTCATCGGCGCGGGTTATGTCGGATTGACCACGGCCGCATGTCTGGCCGATCTCGGCAACGACGTGATCGTGGTCGACATCAACCGTGAAAAGATCAACCAGCTCCTGCACAACCACGTCCCATTCTTCGAGCCCGGATTGAGCGAGCTCGTCGAGCGGAACACCAAGGCCGGACGGCTCAACTTCACGACGTCTTATGGCGAAGCGGTGCCGGGAGCCGAGTACGCGATCATCGCCGTCAGCACTCCGGAAGGAGAGGGCGGCGAGGCCGACCTGTCATTCGTCGAGGCTGCCGCCGGCTCGATCGCGGATGCGATGGACGGGCCGCTGGTGGTGGTGAACAAGTCGACCGTCCCGCCCCTGACCGGCGACATGGTGTCGAAAGTCTTGCGCAGCCGCAACCAGAAGCACACCGCCGAGGTGGTGTCCAACCCGGAGTTCCTGCGTGAGGGATCCGCGATCCAGGACTTCATGCACCCCGACCGCGTCGTGATCGGTAGTCACGACCGCGCGGCAGGCGAGAAGGTGGCGAAGCTCTACGAGCCGCTCGACGCGCCGATCCTCATCACACCGAACATCTACACGGCGGAGATGGTGAAGTACGCGTCCAACGCGTTCCTCGCCGCCCGCATCTCATTCATAAACGAGATCGCGCGCATCAGCGAGCGGGTGGGCGCTGACGCGAAGCTCGTCGCGGAAGGGATGGGGATGGACAAGCGCATCGGGCCGAGCTACTTGGACGTGGGCCTGGGCTACGGCGGGAGTTGCCTGGTCGGCGACGAGACAGTGATGCTGCGTCGCGACGACAAGGTGAGTGTGACACCGCTGGCCCAGGTCTTCTCCGAGTTCTCGACCAATGGCGACACCGAGGTGCTCGCGTGGGACCCCGACTCGGGGAGGGTTGGCTTTGCTCGGGTGTCGGCAGCGACGATGCGACCGTTCGACGGAGAAATTCTCGAGGTGCGAACGAAGATGGGGCGCCGACTTCTGTGCACGCCCGACCATCCATTTGTAACGCGCGAAGGCGCCAAGCTCGCTTTCGAGCTCGGGCCTGACGATTGGCTGCCCTTGGCTATCGAAACACAATCCGCGTTTGCGTCTGTCGCCCGCCAAGCCTCGCCAATGCTTGCGATGGCCGGATTGCACGACGTCGGCGCGGGCACCGGGGCGAGGAGCGCCATTGATGCCGGGGCGCAGGCCGATACCGCTTATTGGCAGAGCCTGGGCGTGCACCTTGCTAACGTGCCCGGGCGTCTGCCCGACCAGATCTGGACGCAGCCGCCGGCGAATAAGCGGGCCCTGCTCTCGGGCTTCCGAATGGGCGACGGCACCTTGAGCACCAGCACCAGTCGCAAGGTAGCCGATGGGTTGCTGCGCTTGCTCGCCGACCTTGGCATGGTCGCCTCCATGCACGTGGGTCGCACGGCCAATCCGACTTGCGACGCGTACCGGATTTGGACCTCGGGCGACAAGGCGGGATACCAGCGTGATGGGACGAACACCGCCTGGGTTCGTGTGGTCGGCATCGAGCGCCGTCCGTTCGCTGGGGCGGTCTACTCCCTCGAGGTCCCGGGCGTGCACACGTTTGTCACGACGGGCGGTCTTGTCACCCACAACTGTTTTCCCAAAGATGTGAAGGCGCTCGCGGCATTGGCCGAGCGCTTCGACTATCACCCGGAGCTTCTCCACGCGGTCATGGACATCAACCGAGATCAGCGGATGCTCGTCATCGACAAGCTCCGGGACTGCCTCGAGGGCCTCGACGACCGCATCGTCGGGCTCCTCGGCCTCGCTTTCAAACCCAACACCGACGACCTCCGCGAAGCCCCGAGCCTGGACATCGCCAAGGTCTTGCTGGCGGCCGGCGCGCAGGTTCGCGCCTACGATCCCGCGGCCATGGACGGGGCGCGCGTCAAGCTGCCGGAGGTCGAGTACACGCGCGATTCGTATGACCTGGCGGACGGCGCCGATGCGCTGGTCGTGGTCACGGAGTGGAACGAGTTCCGCCGCCTCGACCTGGGCCGCGTGAAAGCGTCAATGCGCCGGCCCGTGATCGTCGACGGCCGCAACATCTACGACCCGCAGGTCATGCGCGGCCTCGGTTTTACGTATCGGGGTATCGGCCGCGACTAGCAGCACAAAGGAACGAGCGGTCGTCTCAGGCGGCGCCGGGTTCATCGGCTCGCACCTGTGCGAGGCCCTACTCGACCGCGGGATGCGCGTCCTCGCCCTCGACAACTTCATCACCGGCTCGCGACACAACGTGAACACGCTGGTCGAGAATCCGGATTTCGAATTTCGCCAGGCGAACGTCAACGAGCACATCGACGTCGAGGGAGACGTGCGCTACGTCCTGCACTTCGCTTCTCCCGCGTCGCCTCCGCAGTACGACGCGAACCCCATCCACACGCTGAAGGTCGGCACGCTGGGGACGATGAACTTGCTTGGTCTGGCGCACGCCAAGCAAGCCACCTTCCTGCTTGCGTCGACGTCCGAGGTGTACGGCGACCCGCTCGTCCACCCACAGCCGGAGACTTACTGGGGCAACGTCAACCCGATCGGGCCTCGCGGCTGCTACGACGAGGCGAAGCGCTGTGCAGAGGCATTCGCGATGGCCTATCACCGAGCGCATGGGGTCGACACGCGCATCATCCGGATCTTCAACACCCACGGTCCGCGCATGCAGGTGTCGGACGGACGGGCGGTTCCCAATTTCATGGCCCAGGCGATCCGCGGCGAGCCGCTCACCGTCTACGGCGACGGTTCCCAGACGCGCAGCCTTTGCTACGTCTCTGACCTTGTGCGGGGTGTGCTCGCCACCCTCGAGAAGGGAGACGAGATGCCGGTCAACCTCGGCAACCCCGAGGAGGTCACGGTCCTCGAGCTCGCGCAGCTCATCGTCCGGCTGGCCGGCTCACAGAGCCAAATCGAATTTCGCTCGTTGCCGGTCGACGATCCCAAGCAACGCCGCCCCGACATCACGCACGCGCGCAAGCTTCTGGGCTGGCAGCCGGAGGTCCCGCTCGAGGACGGTCTGGCCAGAACCCTGGAATACTTCCGTCGGGTGGTATGAAGACGATCTCGGATGAGACCCTGCGGAAGCTGATCCGCGACGTCCCTGATTTCCCGCAGCCGGGGATCATCTTCAAGGACATCACGCCGCTTCTGGCGGACAAGGCCATATTCAAGGGTGTCGTCGAAAAGGTCTGCAGCCACTGGACGGAGCGGCCGCCCGACGTGGTGACTGCGATCGAGGCACGAGGGTTCATCCCCGGCGGTGCGGTGGCGCTTGGACTGGGGGCGGGCTTCGTGCCCATCCGGAAGCCAGGCAAGCTGCCCTGGAGGACGGTCAGCCAGGACTACCAGCTCGAGTACGGAACCGACCAGCTCCAGATCCACGAGGACGCCGTCCGGCCGGGGGAGACGGTGCTGATCGTCGATGATGTGCTGGCCACCGGCGGCACCGCCGCCGCCGCCACGAAGCTGATCCGCAAGCTCGGCGGCGTGGTGCTCGGCGTCCATGTGCTCATCGAGCTGAGCTTCCTCGGCGGGCGCCGGCAGCTGCAGGGGATCGAGGTTGTCAGTGAGCTCGTTTACTAAAGAGAGAAGGTGCCTTTGAAAGCAAGCGCGAAAGGCTACGACGTCAAGGATCCAAAGCTGGCCGCCGAGGGTCAGGACTTGATCGACTGGGCGGCCAGAGAGATGCCCGTCCTCACACTCATCCGGCTGCGTTTCCTCAAGGAGCAGCCGCTGAAGGGCCTGAAGGTCGGCGCGTGCCTGCACGTTACCAGCGAGACGGCCAACCTGATGCTCACCCTGAAGGCAGGAGGTGCGGACGTCGCCCTGTGCGCCTCGAACCCCCTCTCCACGAATGATGCGGTCGCGGCCGCCCTCGCCACGCAGCACAACATCAAGACCTACGCGATCAGGGGCGAGGACAACGACACCTATTACGAGCACATCGAGGCGGCCCTCGACCATCGGCCGGCCCTGACGATGGACGACGGCGCCGACCTGGTCTCAGTCCTGCACAAGTCGCGGCAGCAGCAGCTCCCTGAGGTCATCGGCGGGACCGAAGAGACCACCACTGGTGTGATCAGGCTCAAAGCCATGGCCGAGCGCGGAGTGTTGCGGTATCCGATCATCGCGGTCAACGAAGCCGACACGAAGCACATGTTCGACAACCGGTACGGGACCGGGCAGTCGACCATCGACGGCATCATCCGCTCGACCAATGTCCTGCTCGCCGGCAAGACTTTCGTGATCGCCGGTTATGGGTGGGTCGGGCGCGGTCTCGCATCGAGGGCTAAAGGGCACGGCGCGGACGTCGTGATCACCGAGGTGGATTCGGTGAAAGCCCTCGAGGCCGCCATGGACGGGTTTCGCGTCATGAAGATGGACGAGGCCGCCCGCGTCGGCGACATCTTCGTGACTGTCACCGGCGACGTCAACGTCCTCGATCGCAAGCACTTCGAGGCGATGAAGGATGGCGCGATCCTGGCGAATTCCGGACATTTCAACTCGGAGATCAACCTCAAGGCGCTGGATGCGCTGGCGACCGGTGTGCGCCAGGTTCGTCCGTCGGTTCAGGAGTACAAGCTCCGTGACGGACGCCGGCTGCATCTGCTTGGCGAGGGACGGCTGATCAACCTTGCCGCCGCGGAGGGCCACCCCGCGGCGGTCATGGACATGAGCTTTGCCAACCAGGCGCTTTGCGCCGAGTACGTCGCCGCCAACGCGAGCAAGCTCGAGCGCAGGGTGTACGACGTGCCCGACGACATCGACCAGGAGGTGGCGCGGCTCAAGCTCAAGGCGATGGGGATCGCGATCGACACCCTGACCGAGGAGCAGGAGCGCTACCTGTCTTCCTGGGAAGAGGGGACCTAACTCATCTTCGGGCCCGCTCGGCGCACGTGGGTGCTGGGCGGGGGCGGCGCTCGCGGCGCCGCCCAGGTTGGGGTGCTGCAAGCGCTGTTCGAGGCAGATGTCGAGGCGCCGGTCGCAATCGTCGGCGTCAGCGTCGGCGCACTCAATGGCAGCTGCATCGCCGCCTATCCGTCGCAGGCCGGGGTGATGATGCTCCGCGAGCTCTGGATGTCGCGGCAGGCCCTCGAGGTCTTCCACGCGCACCCACTCGGCGTCATCCTCTCGGGCCTGCGTCGCGGGCAGGTGAGCGCGCTGCCTCAAGACAACGTCCGGCGCCTGGTCGAGCGCGCCCAGGCCCTTACCGGCATCACGACTTTCGAGCAGATGCGGCTACCCCTGGCGGTGGTCGCCACCGACCTCAACTCGGGCAAGCCGGCGGTCTTCCGCGCCGGGCTCCTGACCCCAGCCCTTCTCGCCTCGACCGCCATCCCGGGTGTGTTTCCCTCGGTCCGCATCGACGGACGCGAGCACATGGACGGCGGGATCGTCGCCAACACGCCGCTGGACACCGCGGTCAATGACGGCGCCAAAGAGATTCTGGCCATCAGCCTCATGGCGGGCGGTGAGAACGAGCAGGCGCCTGTCACGTGGCCCGAGCTGATCGCCCGCACGCTCCAGCTGTCGCTCCACCACCAGATGCTGAGCGACTACGAGCGTCTCCGCGAACGCGCGCGCATCACCGTGGTCTGCCCGATCACGGCTCCCACAGCGACCTGGGAGATGAAGCGGGACCACATCGACCTGGTGGTCGAATCGTCCCGAGCGGCGATGGCCGCGCTGCTGGCTCAGAAGGGCTCGAGGTTCATGCGCCACTCGGGTATTCAGTACCTGGAGCTGCGCGGAAGCTAATAGAATTCCCGTCGTCCCAGAGGTATGAACCTGGCGCTTGGGGACTGGCCCACACGGCGGCCTGGCCTTGCCGGCGCGGGAGATTCAAAGGAGGACCCATGGCAAGCTTGTTCACGTCCGAGTCGGTCACCGAGGGCCACCCGGACAAAGTCGCCGACCAGATCTCCGACGCCATCCTCGACGCCATCCTGGCCAAGGATCCGCTCGCGCGCGTCGCCTGCGAAACCGCCATCACCACCGGCCTGGTGATCGTGCTCGGAGAGATCACGACCGATTGCTACGTCGACATCCCTCGCATCATCAGGCAGACCGTGCGCGAGGTTGGCTACACACGGGCGAAGTACGGCTTCGACGCCGAAACGTGCGGAGTCATCACCACCATCGACGAGCAGTCGCCTGACATCGCGCAGGGCGTCGACATCGGGGGCGCCGGCGACTCCGGAATGGTGTTCGGCTTCGCGTGCGACGAGACGCCTGAGCTCATGCCGCTGCCGATCATCTATGCCCACAAGCTGGCGCGGCGGCTTGCCGAGGTGCGCCGGACCAAGGCTCTCAACTATCTCCGGCCCGACGGCAAGGTCCAGGTGACGATCAGATATGGGGACGGTGAACCGCCGGTCGTCGACACCGTCGTCCTTTCCACCCAGCACCACGAAGAGGTCACGACCGAGCAGCTGCGCTCAGACATCGGCGAGCACGTCATCGATGCCGTCATCCCGGCGGAGCTGAAGGACGGTCGCATCCGCACGTTCATCAACCCAACTGGCAGGTTCGTCGTCGGCGGGCCGGTGGCTGACGCCGGGCTGACCGGACGCAAGATCATGGTCGACACATACGGCGGTTATGCGCGCCACGGCGGCGGCTGCTTTTCCGGCAAAGACCCCACAAAAGTCGATCGCGCCGGCGCTTACGGCGCTCGCCATGTCGCGAAGAACATCGTCGCAGCGGGCCTCGCCCAGCGCTGCGAGGTCCAGATCTCGTACGCGATCGGGGTCGTGAAACCGGTCGCGATCAGGATCGATACGTCCGGGACGGGCAAGGTTCCCGAGCCCGTGCTCACGGCCGCGGTCAACAAGCTTTTCGACCTGAGCCCGCTCGGGATCATCAAGGAGCTCAACCTCAGGCGGCCGCTGTTCCGCCAGACGGCGGTTTACGGCCACTTCGGCCGCACGGACATCGACGCGCCGTGGGAGTCGACCGAGCGCGCCAAGGAGCTGGCGGAAGAGGTCGGTTGAGCCGTACCTTCGTCGTGATCCCCGCCGGAGGGGCGGGGACCCGCCTGTGGCCGCGGTCGCGGCGTTCGACGCCCAAGCACGTGTTGCCGCTCGGCGGGCACGGCCGCCCGCTGCTGCGGGAGACATATGAGCGCGCTCGCTCGGTCGGGGACGAGGTTTTCGTGCTGACCGAGATCCGGCAGCGTGGGATCATCGAGGCGGTCCTGCCCGAGATCGATGCTGAGCACCTGATTCTCGAACCATCGGCTCGCGGCACCACCAACGCATATGGCCTCGCCGCGCTGACGCTCGTGGCCCGCGATCGCGACGCGGTCATGGTGGCGCTGCCCGCCGACCACGTTGTCGGCGGCGGGGCCAAGGCGCGGAGCGCTGTGCGCAAGGCGGTGCGAGCCGCGGCCACCACGAGCTCGTTGGTGACCGTAGGGCTGAAGCCGGCGTTCCCGTCCACCGGCCTCGGCTACATCCACGCTCCGGGGCGCGCTTCGGGCGGCCCCGTGCGCGTGAAGCGATTCGTCGAGAAGCCCGATGTCGCGCGCGCGAAACGATTCATGAAGGCTGGCGGCTACTACTGGAACCTGGCGTGGTTTGCGTGGCGGCTGCCCGTGTTCACACAGGAGCTTGGAAAGTACGCGCCCGGGCGGCTTGCTGCGCTGCGACGTGTTCTTTCCGCGCGGGAGGCCGGCGATGAAGACCTTGCCGCGCGCATGTACAAGAGGCTGCCTGTAGACGTCATCGATCGCACCGTCATGGAGAAGACCGACCGCCTGCTGCTCGTTCCCGGCGATTTCGAATGGGCCGATATCGGAAACTGGTCGGAGCTGGGCGATCGAGTGCATCCCGACTCCAGCGGGAACTCGGTCGAGGGCGAAGCCGTGCTGATCGACACGCACGGCAGCCTGGTCCTGGGCGACCGGCGCCTGGTGGCGGCAATCGGGCTCGAGGACATGATCATCGTCGACACCGAGGACGCCGTTCTCGTAGTTCCGCGCTCGCGAGCACAGGACGTGAAGAGGGTCGTCGACGCGCTCAAGCGGTCCCGCAAGACCCGTTACCTATAGTCACCCCACGAAATCTTCGATTTCGCGGGGACCCCGACAGTTACTCTTGATCGCTGACTGAAATGGCCGACCAGATCAAGTTCGGTACCGACGGCTGGCGGGGGGTGGTCGCCGACGATTTCACCTTCGCCAACGTCCGCCGTGTCGCACAAGGCTCGGCGGAGTACATGCTCTCGTTATCGCCGGCGCCCCTCGCGGTCGTGGGCTACGACTGCCGGTTCGCGTCAGAGGACTTTGCCCGAACGGTTGCCGACGTCTTTGCCGCCTCTGGGGTGCGGAGTCTCATATTCGACCGCCCGTCGCCGACCCAGGTGGCGTCGTGGACGGTCATCGACCGCAAAGCAACGGCCGCCGCGGTGGTGACCGCGAGCCACAACCCGTACCTGTTCAACGGCATCAAGTTCAAAACGGAAACAGGAAGCTCGGCTTCGCCCGACGTCATCGCAGACCTCGAGCCTCGCATCAACGCCCTTGAGAGCGTGCCGGTGCCGGATCGCTCCGCGTCCGGGGACATGGTGTCCGTCTACGACCCGCGAGCACCCTACTACACGCAGGTCGGGCGCATGGTCGAGCTCAACTCGATCAAGTCCGCCGGGCTGCACATCGTGCACGAGTGCATGTACGGTTCCGGCTACGGCTACATCAGGGAGCTGCTGGAGGGTGGTCGCACCGAGGTGATCGAGCTTCACAGCGACCGCAACCCACTTTTCGGAGGCGTCAACCCCGAGCCGATCCCACCCAACATCGACTCTTCAATGGAATACATGCGCGGAGGAGGTCACGACCTCTGCATCTGCACCGACGGCGACGCGGACCGCGTGGGCATCATCGACGAGACCGGGCGGTTCATAAACCAGCTCCAGGTGTTCGCGCTGTTGATGCTTTACATGTTCGACGTGCGGCAGATGATCGGTCCAGTCGTGAAGACGGTGAACATGACGTCGATGGTGGACAAGCTCGGCGCAGAGTTCGGCGTGCCCGTCTACGAGGTCCCGGTCGGATTCAAGAACGTGGCGCCGAAGATGATGGAGACCGAGGCCGTGCTTGGGGGCGAGGAGTCCGGCGGCTTCGCGATCAAGGGTCACATCCCCGAACGAGACGGCATCCTTATCGGCCTGCTCTTCGCTGACATGATCGTCAAGCTCGGCAAGCCGGTGTCGGAGATCCTGGAGGACCTCGAGCGGCGGGTGGGTCCACATGCATATGCCAGGCACGACATCCACCTCAATCGCGAGACATACGACCAAGACCGGAAGCGAATCCTCCACACCCTGGAAACTCATGAGCCGAGCCAGGTGGCCGGAGTCAAGGTGGACCGGATTCGCTCCGACGACGGCTTCAAGTTCTACCTCGCTGACGGAAGCTGGGTGCTGCTCCGCGCCAGCGGCACGGAAGCGTTGGTGCGCATCTATTCAGAGGCTGCCGACAAGGCGGCCGTCGAAGCGCGGCTCGCCGCCCTGGAGGACATCGTCGGCTTACGCGCGCATGCCTGAGATAACCCGCGCGGATGAAATGCGCGTCGACAAGCCATGGGGCTACGAGATCCGATGGGCGGTCACCGACCGCTACCTGGGCAAGATTCTCCACGTCAACCGCGGAGAGGCGCTGTCGCTGCAGTACCACGAGCGCAAAGACGAATGGCTCCTGGTCAGCCAGGGCGTGATCGACATCGAGATCGGCAGGCTGGACGGAGAGCTGGAGAAGGTGCGCATGCACCCGGGAGATTCGGTGCATATGCCGCCGCTCACCCGCCACCGCCTGACGGCCGTCGACGACGCCGACATCTTCGAGGTCTCGACGCCGGAGATCGACGACGTGGTCCGGCTCGAGGACCGATATGGCCGTGCCGGAAGGTAAACTTCCCCGGGTCGAATGAAGACGCCGCCGACTCCCGAGGAAAGGTACGCCAGGTCGACCGCGGTGGTCGCGACCGAGCGCGACCGCGCCTTCCTCATCTTCGCCGCGGTGGTGTTGGTGTCGATTGCCCTCGGCTTCAAGTCGGAGCTGCTCGGGCAGGGTCAGGTCTGGGCCCTGGCGCTAGGCCTCGTGGTCGTGGCCGCGCCGGCCCTCCTCGGGTATCTTCGTGGAACCGCGGAATTCCCGCGCATCGAGCACTACATCCCGGTCGCCCTCGGCGCGGTGACACTGGCCGGTCTCTCGATCCTGGTCCCGGAGCTCTGGAAGTACCTGCTGCTGACGGCGACGTTCGGCGCCGGGTTCGTGCTGCTAGCGCGACTCGACTACCTGCGCCTTCGCGATGCCGAGAAGCGTGGTCACATCCTTGTGCAGGAAGTCATCCTGCTCCTGGTCGTCGCCGGCGCCTACCTCGTCCTGGTGACGATTCCCTTCAACATCGTCCTGCGCCTGGTGTGGATCTTCGTGATCACGTTCCTGGCCTCATACCGGAGCTTCCGGGTCAACGGGACGCCGATCGCACCGCGCCGCGCATTCACATTCGCCTTGTTCGTCGCCCAGGTGGTCACCTTCCTCGCGTGGGCGATCACCGCGCTGTCGAGCTGGCTCGTTGTGAGCGAAGGACCTTTCGCGGTCATGCTCCTGTTCGCCTGGTACATCAACCGCGGGCTTGTGAGGCACACCGTCGAGGACAGCTTCACTCGCAACGTGATCCTGGAGTACGCGGCCTTCGCGGCCGTCCTGATCTACCTGTTCGTGTCGAGCTACCGCCCGCCGGGGCAGTAACTACATCCCGAGGTAGGCCTTTTGCACGTCCTCTGACGCGAGCAGCTCTTTGCCGGTGCCCGTCTTCACGATCGAACCCGTCTCCAGCACGTAACCGCGGTGGGCGACCTCGAGCGCTTTGTGCGCGTTCTGCTCAACCAGCAGCACCGGCGTGCCCTGGGCGTTGATCTCGCGGACGATGCTGAAGATCGTCTCGACCAGGATGGGGGAGAGGCCGAGCGACGGCTCGTCCAGCATCAGCAACTTCGGCTTCGCCATGAGCGCGCGCCCCATCGCACACATCTGCTGCTCGCCACCCGACAGCGTGCCCGCGATCTGGTGCGCGCGCTCCTTCAAGCGGGGAAACAGCTCGAAGACGCGATCCATGTCCTTCTTGATCTCAGCGCCGTTGCTCCGCGTGTAGGCGCCCATGCGCAGGTTGTCGAGCACGCTCATCCTGGTGAAGAGGCGGCGGCCCTCGGGCGACTGGCAGATGCCAAGATTGACGATCTTCTGCGGCTCGGTGCGCGTGATGTCCTGCCCATTGAACTTGATGGTGCCGCGATGCGGGTGAAGGAGACCCGAAATCGTGCGCAGACTCGTGGTCTTGCCCGCGCCATTCGAACCTATCAGGGCCACGACCTCACCCTTGTCGACCTCGAGCGACGCACTGCGGACCGCCTGCACCCGGCCGTAGAAGACGTCGATCCCCGAGACCTCGAGCAACGCCATCAGGCGGACTTGCCCAGGTAGGCCTCGATCACCCGCGGGTTGTTGCGCACCTCGATTGGCGGGCCCTCGGCGATCTTCTCGCCGTGGTCGAGCACGACGATGCGTTGCGAGGCCTCCATGACGACCCTCATGTCGTGCTCGATGAGGAACACGGTGATCCCGCGCGCGAGGATCGTCCGGACGAGCTCCATCAGCTCCACCTTTTCCTGCGGCGTGAAACCCGCCGCGGGCTCGTCGAGCAGCAGCAGCTTGGGGTCCGTGGCAAGGGCACGTGCGATCTCGAGACGGCGCTGCTGGCCGTACGCGAGATTGCGAGCGTAGTTCTCGGCCTGGCGGCCCAGACCTACTAGATCGAGCAGCTCCATCGAATGCTCTGTGATCCGTCGCTCCTCACCGCGCTCGAATGGTGTCTTGAACAACGAGTCCCACAGCTTGGAATGCATCCTGCAGTGGTGGCCGAGTCTGACGTTGTCGATCGCGGACATGTAGTCGAACAGGCGGATGTTCTGGAACGTACGCGCGATGCCGGCTTTCGCGGTGCGATGAGGTGGCGAGCCGGTCAGGTTCCGATTGCGAAACGTGACCGTGCCCAACGTGGGCTTGTAGAAGCCGGTGATGCAGTTGAACATCGTGGTCTTGCCCGCGCCGTTGGGGCCGATGAGCGCGAACACCTCGCCCTCTTCGACGTCGAAGGTGACATTGTCGACGGCGACCAGGCCCCCGAAGCGCTTGGTCACGCCGCTGACGCGAAGGATGGCGGCCAAATCAGGCCTGCAGTTGGCGCGGGGCCGCGATCGCCTCGTGCTCTCCGTGCTTCAGCTCTTGCTTCCTGATCTGGCTCGGCAGGAGGCCCTGCGGGCGCAGGAGCATGATCCCGACCAGGATCAGCCCGAAGATGACGTACTTGCTGCGAGACACGACCTCGGCGATGCCGGGCCAGCCATCGGGGGTGGACTGGTTGAGCCAGCCGAGGCCGAGTGACGAGGCCAGGCCTTCGATCTGCTGGGGAGCATTGGGCAGCAGCCAGAAGAGGATGAAGTAGAGAACGATGGCACCGAGCATGGCTCCGGGGATGTTGCCCATCCCGCCGAGCACGACCATCGCCAGCACGGTCACCGAGACGATGAAGCCGAAGTTCTCGCCGCTTACGTACGAGAGCTTGGCGCCGTAGAAAGCGCCGGCGAATCCGCTGGTCGCGGCGCCGATCGAGAAGGCGAGCAGCTTGATCGTGACTGTGTTGACGCCGCTGGCTGCGGCCGCCGTCTCATCTTCGCGAACCGCCATCCAGGCACGACCAAGACGCGAGCCGTGGAGGTTGTTGACGAGGATGACCACGAAAGTGATCAATACGACCATCAGGACGTAGTAGGCGGTCAAATTGGCCGAGGTGAACCGGAAATCCGGCACCCAGCCGAAATCCAGCCCCACCCATGGCCCGACGAACCACCCCGGCAGCTTGGGCACGTCGAGGGCGCTGATTCCCGGCACGCCGCCGGTCCATACGCCGCCGTTGCGGAAGACACGCGGAACGATCTCGCCGAAACCAAGAGTGACGATGGCCAGGTAGTCGCCGCGAAGCCGGAGTGTCGGCGCGCCGAGGAGCGCGCCCGCGCCCGCGGCTACGAACATGCCGATGAACAGCGCGAGCCAGAACGGGACGTGCAGCGAGTGCCCTATGGGGGTGACGCCCAGGTGGTTGGAGGCGACCAGCGCGTAGGTGTACGAACCAATCGCGAAGAACGCGGCATAGCCGAGGTCGAGCAGGCCCGCAAAACCGACGACGACGTTCAGCCCGATCGCCATCAGCATGTAGACCCCGCCGTCCGCTGCCAGCCCGACGAGATAGTCGCCGCTTCCTCCGGTCGCGAACTGAACCACGGCGGGGAAGAAGAGGGCGCTGATGGCGAGAAGGAAGTAGGTGATGGCGTTGGGATTGCGCACGTTGGACCGGACGAATTCCTGCGCGCGCGTCACTTCTCAGGCACCCGCATTCCAAGCAAGCCGGTGGGCCTGAACACGAGGACGAAAATCAGGATCGCGAAGATCAGGACCTGGGTCCACGCCACAGAGAAATAGCCGTCCGAGATGGCGAAGATGATTCCGATGAGCATGCCGCCGAGAGCTGCGCCCGGGATGTTGCCAATGCCACCGAACACCGCGGCGGTGAACGCGTAAAGGCCGTATTGAAACCCGTCGAAAGCCTGGACGGAGTTGTAGTAGAGGCCGTAGATGATGCCGCCGGCGCCTGCCAGCGCGGCGCCGATGAAGAAAGTGGCGGAGATGGTGCGGTTGATGTCGATACCCATGAGCTGGGCGGCGTCGCGGTCCTGGGCAGTAGCCCGCATCGCCTTGCCGAGCTTGGAACGATTGACAAACAGCGTGAGGGCGACCATGAGCACCACGGCGACGACGATGACCGTCACCGCCTTGGCGGAGATCGTGACATCGCCACCGAGGGGGATCTGGTACTCGGGCAGGAAGTCCGGATAGTGCAGGTTGAATGGGCCGCGCCAGACGTTCATGACGCCTTCGAGGAGGGCGGACATGCCGATCGCCGTGATGAGCGGGGCGAGTCGGGGGGCGCGTCGCAGTGGCCGGTACGCGACGCGCTCGATGACCACGTTGACGAGCGCGCAGAAAAGCATGGTCACGATGAACAGCCCAAGCAGAGGCAGTATCAGAGCTGCGCCGGAGATCTTTCCCTCAGTCAAGCCGAGCGTCGGCATGAGCGCCAGTGAGAAGAACGCCCCCAGGGTGAACACGTCGCCGTGGGCGAAGTTGATCAGCTCGATGATCCCGTAGACCATGGTGTAGCCCAACGCGACGAGCGCGAAGATCGCGCCCTCGGCGAGCCCGAAGCCCATGGTCTGGAAGAAATAGGTGGCGCCTTGCTGGTGGATGCGCTGCGCCGCCGCTACTACCGCGACCACCACCACAGCTATCCCGACCATGTTGATCAGCGACGCCGTCGGGGTGGTGATCACCGACGCCCGGAGCCGTTGGACCATGGTGGCCATCGGCGTAATTGTTCACAAAACCCGTGGATTGGCAAAAAAAAGAGGGAGGGGCATGGCCCCTCCCTCATCAGAGAGCGTTCCTAGACGGTGACGGCGATGTTCTTGACGGTGGTCCAGGCGCCGGCCTTGTACTGCTGGACCTGCAGGGCCGGGGTCGTCGGGTCACCCGCCGCGTTGAGGGTGTAGGTCCCCGTGAGGCCCGGGAAGTTGGAGGTCTTGGCCATCTGGTCGATGACCTGCTGCCGGGTCGGCATGTTGCCGCCGTTGGCGTCGATCGCGCGCCCGATGGCGTCGATCAGGATGGCGGCGCAGTCGTAACCGGCGAACGTGTAGGCGGCGGTGTCGTCAGGGGAAGGGTGTGCCTTCTTGTAGGCGGCGATGGTCGCCGCGGCGCTTGCGTTCGCGTTCGCGTCCGCAACGCCCTGGGTGGCGTACATGTGGTCGTTGCCCATCGTCGTGCCCGAGTCCTTGATGCACTGCCCGTCGCCGATACCGTCAGGACCGAGGTAGTACGAGTTGGGGTCGAAGATGCCCTGGCTCTCCTGGCGCGGGATGCAGCCGTACGAAGCGGATGTGGCGCCGGCGTAGATGGCCTGGGCGCCGGCGGCCTTCGCGCGGTTCAGCCATGCGTGGAAGTCAGGCTTGGTGGACGTGTCGAAGCCCTGGCGGGCGACGACCGTTCCGCCCTTCTTGGTGAATTCCTTCGCGAAGTTGTTGGCGACGCCAAGGCCGAACGGCTCCTGGTCGTCCCAGACGGCAACCGTCTTGAGGCCAAGCGTGTCCGCTGCGTAGTCGGCCATCGCGGGACCCTGGAACGTGTCGTTGGCGGCGACGCGGAAGTAGTTGTTCTTTCCGGTCGGCCGCAAGCTGGCGGCTGTGTAGCCGGCGTACTTCTGGCAGTAATCGAAGGCGAGGGTCAGGCACTCGTTCGTGTTCGACGGGCTGATCATCGCCAGAGGCGCCTGGTTCGCAACCGGAATCTCGGCCGCGGCGACGCCGGAGTTGAAGGGGCCGACCATGCCCAGCAGCTTGGTGTCAGAGATCATCTGCTGGACGTTCTGGGCGCCCTTGGTCGGGTCGTGCTTGCCGTTGACAGCGTCGTCGTACGGCACGAACTTGAGCGTGAAGCCTTTCACGCTGCCTGCCTGCGAGACGGCAAATGCAGCCCCGTACTGGGTGGGCAGGCCGCTCGACGCATCGGCACCGGAGGTCGGCAGGTCGCTGCCGATGTCGATCGTGCCCTTATTGGTGCTTCCTCCGCCTGATCCACCGCAGGCGAAAGCGGCGAACGTCGCAACGATGAGGACTGCGAGTCCCCTAGCTCGAACCATATGGTTCCCCCTTGTGTTTGTCGGGAGGCACGAACAAAACCCTCTTGGCGGAATGCCTCCCCTCAATCGCCGCCCTCTTCCCAACCTACGTCGGGGCGAGAGTGCGCCGGCGGCGAAAGCGGCCACATGGGGTGGCCGAACCACTACTCCGTGCTGAACTATCGACGTACGCCCGCCTCGAAGTCAAGCGGCTTCTGGGCTCGTACCTGGCTGATCCCGCAGGCATGGGTCCGTCTGTATGTCAATATGGGAGTGCGGCGCTGTAATCAACAGCCTTGACCCAGGTCCACTGAGCGTTCGGGTCCGCGCTCGTTGATTCGAAAACCGAGACGAGGCGAAGCGTGGTGTCGCCCGAGCCGTCGAAGCCGAAGGTCCCGCCCGCGCCCGCGTACTCCGTGGTCGCGCTCAGCTGGTTGATCACGTGGTCTCGTGCCGGCAGCCTGCCGCCGGCAGCCTTGATCGCCCGGTCTACAGCCGCATAGAAGACCCCCGCCGCATCGTACGCGGCGATGGTGTAGGCGCCATAGTCGGCAGGGTCGCCGTACCGGGCCTTGAATGCTGTGATGACCGGCTGGGCGGCCGGGATGGCGTCTGCGGTCGCGGCGGGCACGGTGGCGAAGATCCCGACCGCATTCGCGCCGGCGTTGAGGACGCAATTCGGATCCTGCGCGATCCCGTCGCCGCCAAGAAACGGCGCCATCTCGCCGAACCCGAACACGGACGCCATCTGCGCGCGGAGCACGCAACCGTGATTGGCTGTGACCCCGCCGTAGTAGATCGCCTGCGCGCCATCGCTCGCCGCCCTGCGCAAAAAGACCTTGAGGTCGAGCGAGGCGGTGGGGTCGAAGTCGCGGTAGGCGACGACGCTCCCACCGAGCCTCGTGAACCTGGTCATGAAGCCGCCGGCCAGCGCCTGGCCGTAGGCCTCGTGGTCTGAAAGCACCGCCATGCGGCGCAGCCTCAAGGTCTTGTAGCCGTAGTCCGCGGCCGCCGGCCCCTGCAGCTCGTCCGTGGTCGCAAGCCGGAAAAAGTTGTTGGCGCCGGTCGGGCGGAGCTCTGATGGCGTAGGCAGGCCCGCGGTCTTGCACGTGATCTCGGTGCGGGTTGGGCTCAGGCTTGCAGGTAGGAACGGCTCCTTGGTGAGGCAGCGGCTGCTCACGGCCGGGCTGATCAAGGCAAGGTGGGCCACGTTCGCGATCGGGATGTCCAGGCGGGCGACATTCGAATCGAATGGGCCGATAACCCCCAGCACGAGTGGGTCGGCGGCCAGCGACTTGACGTTGCGCTCACCCTGCGCGGGGTCGTGCAGCCCGCCGACAACGTCATCGCGAGGCACGACTTCCACGCTGAATCCGTCGACGGTCGGATGCTGGTGCACAAAAAACTGAACGCCGTTGAGCGCCGGTGTGCCAGCCCGAC
>Ga0207646_10000656_pt1 | contig 44746 bp, 52 predicted proteins | sample KBSK5502metaG_FD_184343 | JGI IMG/M metagenome (GOLD analysis project Ga0207646, IMG submission 184343) | Corn, switchgrass and miscanthus rhizosphere microbial communities from Kellogg Biological Station, Michigan, USA - KBS K5-50-2 metaG... | ecosystem: Host-associated > Plants > Roots >...
CCGATGGTTGTAGGCGTCTCTCATCTCACGCACCAGATCGTAGTAGGGGGCAGGGGTGGCCATGGCGCGGCGATTCTAGCCGCCGCGCGCCGCCCGGCTCCTCCCCCCTCCGCCGGGCGGCGAGTTCGGCCCACCGCCTCGGACTAATGCACTTCAACTTCGCTAGGGGGATACGATGTGAGTAGGCTCTCCCAGAACCCCAATCGCGTTGACGCACTGCGCGGGCGGCCCGTATAATGGACGTTTCGCAATTCCTCCGGGAGGCTCGGTGTACGCAATCATCCGCACGGGCGGAAAACAATATCGCGTGGCCCCAGGCGAAACCGTCAAGGTCGAGCATCTGCCCGGCAAGGTCGGCGGGAGAGTCACTTTCGCCGACGTCCTGGCGGTGCGCACTGACGAACAGAAGCTCGTGACCGGCGCCGAAGCCGCCAAGGCCAAAGTGACCGGCAAAATTGTCGAGCAGGGCCGGCACCCGAAGCTCGTGGTGATGAAGTATCGCAGGACCAAGCAGTACAAGATCGTTCGCGGGCACCGGCAGAACTACACGGCCGTCGAGGTCAGCGACATTCAACTTTAAGAACTCGAGAGAAAGTTACCATGGCACACAAAAAAGGCGGCGGCTCATCCACCAACGGGCGCGATTCCCAGGGACAGCGCCTGGGCATCAAACGCCATGCGGGTCAACTGGTCCACGCGGGCACCATCCTGGTGCGCCAGCGCGGCACGCGGCACAAGCCGGGGCTGAACGTCGGCCGCGGCAAAGACGATACACTGTTTGCGCGCGTCACCGGCGTCGTGCGCTTCGAGGACAAAGGCCGCAGCGGGCGTTACATCAGCGTCCTGCCGGCCGAACAGGCGAAGGCAGCCTCGCCCGAGCCCTCCCCAGCCCCAGCGGATTAGCTGCTCCCAGCTTCCGGGCGGCCCGATTTTCCAGCGGGCTGCCCTTTCCCTTTGCCAAGCAGAATTATCTAACGATGGTGCAGGCCTGGCAGGCTACCGCGCGGAGGGCTTGGGGCACAGCACAAACTCGACGCCGCACTCCCAGTTGAGCGGCACGGTCTTGTCGAAATTAATCCGATCGAGTTGAAGCCGTGGGCAACACCACCGCCGCCGGAAATATGCACGGTGACGTCGCCGCGTTGCGCCTGGGCAGATAGAGCCAAAAGCAGTGCGAGGACCCCCACGGTTTCCGCGGTTTTCATGGCGCGTGCCCGATCTGGGGCGGAGTATAACGCAATCGGCGGCTCCGCCCACGATCAGACACGACCGCAGCCGACTCCTTTGGATTTCGGCAGGGTGGTGGCGTATGCTTCCGGGTAATCTGACGTATCATTATCATTTATTGGAGCGCAGGACCCGGTGTTCGTTGACGAAGCCAGAATCTACGTGAAGGCCGGCGACGGCGGCAACGGCTGCGTCGCCTTCCGCCGAGAGAAGTTTGTTCCGCGGGGCGGGCCCTCGGGCGGCGATGGCGGCGCCGGAGGCAGCGTCGTCTTCGAGGCCACGCAGCACGACAACACGCTGCTGCGCTACCGCTTCAACCGCGAATTCCGCGCTGAACACGGCCGCCACGGCGAAGGCTCGAACCGCACCGGCCACTCCGGCGCGGATCTGACCCTGTCCGTACCGGTCGGCACCGTCGTCCTGGACGAGGACTCCCGCCAGCAGTTCGCGGACTTTACCGCTCCCGGCCAGCGCTACGTTGTGGCGCGCGGCGGGCGCGGAGGGCGCGGCAACCAGCACTTCGCCAAGCCCTGGCACCAGGCCCCCCGCGAATTCGAGGAAGGCCAACCCGGCGAGGAGCGCCGCCTGCGGCTCGAGCTCAAGCTGCTGGCCGACGTGGGCCTAGTCGGCTTCCCCAACGTGGGAAAATCTACGCTGATCTCGCGCATCTCGGCGGCGCGGCCCAAGATTGCGGATTACCTGTTCACCACGCTTGAGCCTGCGCTGGGCGTTGTCTCCGCCGACGGCGCGCCCGGCCGGGATGCCGTAGCATTTTCTGGGCGTACGTTCGTCGTCGCCGACCTGCCCGGGCTGATCGAAGGCGCGCACACCGGCGCCGGCCTGGGCACGCGCTTCCTGCGCCACATCGAACGCACGCGCCTGGTGGCGCATCTGATTGACACCAGTGACGCCTCGGAGCGCGATCCGGTGCGCGATTTCGAAATCATCCATGGCGAACTGGCTGCCTACAGCGCCGCGCTGGCCGCGAAGCCCATGCTCGTGGTCGCCACCAAGCTCGACGCCACCACCGACCGTTCGCGCTTGGCGTGCCTGCGCGCCTTCTGCGCCGCGAAGCACCTGGAGTTTTACGCCATCTCTTCGGTGACCGGCGAAGGGCTCCAGAACTTGGTCCGCGCCATGGCCGACGCGCTCGATCGGCTGGCGCGGCCCGCCGCGGACGCCGAGCCGGACGCTCCGCAACCATCCGACGGGCCCCTCGGGGCTGCCAAGGTCACGCCCGTGACGGAGGAGCGTTGAGCGCACCTCATCCGCCGAAAGCCCAGGCGCACGGGCACCGGTCGCCCCGGAAGATTGCCCTTTTCGGCGGCTCGTTCGACCCCATCCACGTCGGCCACCTAGCCGTGGCCCACGCGGCACAGCGCCGCTTCGATCTCGACGAGGTTTATTTCATCCCCTCGGGCCGCCCGCCGCACAAGCACCGGCACAACCTGGCGCCGTTCCCGCACCGCTTCGCCATGGTGGCGCTGGCCTGCGCGGAGAATCCGCGCTTTGTGCAGTCGCTCGCCGAGGCCGGCTCCGACCTGAGCGGCCGCCAGGTGTTTTACTCGATTGATACCGTGCGCCACTTCGGGCAACGCTTCCGGCGGCACGGTGACCACCTGTACTTCATCCTGGGTGCTGACTCGTTTCTGGAAATCCCAACCTGGAAGGAGTACGAGGCGCTGCTGGGGTCGTGCGATTTCATCGCCGCCAGCCGTCCCGGCTTCCGCACCGACATGCTGCGCCTGGTGATCCCGCCCGAATTGCTCGGCCGGACGCCGGCACTCGACCCGCGCGCGATCGCGCTGCGCCGCACCTGCGTCTATCTGCTCGATACCGTCCGCAGCGGGGTCTCCGCCACCGAGATCCGCCGGCGTTTGCAGCGCGGCCAGTCCATCCACGGACTTGTGCCTGCGCGCGTGGAGGAATACATTTGCAAGCAGGCCCTGTACTGCCAGTGAACAAGGATTCGCTGCGCCCTGAACTTCGCTGGGCCATCGAGGCCGCCCAGAACAAGAAGGCCGCTGGCGTGACGCTGCTCGACCTGCGCGAGCTCGCCGCGTTCACCGAGGCATTCCTGCTGTGCAGCGGCTCGAGCGCCCGCCAGGTGCAGGCCATCAGCGACGAAATCGAGGAGCAGCTTGCCCGGCGCGGCGTGCGCCTGTGGCACCGCGAAGGACACGAGGCGGCCGAATGGGTGCTGCTCGACTACGGCGGCTTCATCGTCCACGTCTTCAGCGAGCAGGCCCGCCGTTACTACGACCTGGAGCGGCTGTGGCGCGCCGCCAGGCAGGTCGAGTTCCCCGACATCGCCGCCCCCGGAGCCGCCGAATCATGAGCGAAGCACGCCTCTGCTGGGTGGCCCACGATCCCGCCTCGCTCGGCGTGCTCGAGCTGGCGCGCAAGGTGGCCGAAACTTCGACCATTGTGCTTATCACCGGCGAAAGCGGCACGGGCAAGGATCACCTGGCCCGGCTAATCCACGAATTGAGCCCGCGGCGCGACGCGCCCTATCTAAAAATTGACTGTGCCAGTCTGCCGCAGCAACTGGTGGAATCGGAGTTATTCGGCCACGAGCGCGGCGCCTTCACCGGCGCAGTCGAGCGCAAGCTGGGCCGGCTCGAACTCGCCGGCGGCGGCACGATCGTGCTCGACGAAGTGGCTGCGCTGGCCCCGGGCATCCAGTCGAAGCTGCTGCGTGTGCTCGAGGAGCGCACCTTCGAGCGGCTGGGCGGCACCGAGACGCTGCGCATCCCGGGGCGCCTGATCGCGCTCACCAACACTAACCTCGCCCAGGCCGTCGCCGCCGGGCGCTTCCGCGAGGACCTGTACTTCCGCTTGAACGTGCTCACCATCACCGTGCCGCCGCTTCGCGAGCGCCCCGGCGACATCCTCCCGCTCGCCGAGCACCTGCTCGCGCGACTGGCGGCGGTCCATGGCCGCCCGGACGCCACAGTCAGCGACGCGGCGCAGCGCGTGCTGGCTGCCTATGCCTGGCCGGGCAATGTGCGCGAGCTGAAAAACGCCATCGAGCGCGCCCTGGTCTTCTCCAAAAGCGCTCCGCTCGAGCCGGAAGACTTTCCGGAGATTCTGCGCGCGCCGGATTCGGGCGCCGTGGCAGGCCGCCTGCGCTCGCTCAAGGACGTCGAGCGCGACGTCATCCGTGCCACGCTCGAGGCCACGCGGTACAAGATCACCAAGGCCGCGGAAATCCTCGGCATCAGCCGCAAGACTCTGCTCGACAAACGCAAGAAGTACGGCCTGGATTGACCCTTCAGGCTCAAGAACCCACTCATGAAAATCCGCCTGGTCATGCTGGGGAAAACGCGCCGCGCTGAACTCCGCGCGCTGCTCGACGACTATTTGGCACGCATCCGCCATCACGCCGAAATCGAAGCAGTCGAACTGCGCGAGGCGTCCGCCGCCCTTCGCAAGCTCCAGTTTGGCCCGGCCGCCTTGGTGGTCTTGCTCGACGCCGCGGGGAAACAGTTCACCTCCGAGCAATTCGCCCGGTGGCTCGCCGAGCGGCGCGACCGCGGCACGCGCGAACTGGTTTTCCTGTGCGGGGGCGCCGCAGGGTTTCCCGACGAATTGCGCCGCAGGACCACGGCAAAGCTTTCGGTCTCCACGCTGACGCTCTCGCACGAACTCGCTCGCGTGGTCCTGGCAGAGCAACTCTACCGCGCCTTCGCGCTGCTCGCCGGCCACCCTTATCCCAAATAACCCGCGGGGTGGCAGGGGCCGGGGGACCGTTCCGCGCCGTGGCCCTTACGTGGCCCGGCCCGCTTGGTGTAAAACCATCCTCAGACATGGCTATCGGGATTGAGTACGACGCGAACGCGCCGACCGCTGCGGTCGAGCTCCCGATCAAGCACCCGCTGCCGGACTACGACCTCCAAGAGGTGGAGGCCTCCGTACCTCGCGAGGTGGACCCCATACTCGCCTCGCAGGGGTTCAAGGACCTGCTCGACGAGGCCCGCAGCGTCCTGGGCGCGCTGCTCGATGGCACCGGGCTCGAAATCGCGCAGCTCACCGGCGCCATTTGCCACGAGGGCGCCGTCTTCCGCCCCGGCCTCTGGCTGGTACTGCGGGAGAGCGCCGCCGCGAGCCAAGCCATGTCGGCCAGCGCGCGGGCGCACGTCGCCAGAGTGGCCGAGCAGCTTCGCGCCCGCCTCAGCCTTGCCTGAAGATTCCTGGTGACGTCACAGGGGCACGGCAAGCTCCCGCACCCCAGGGGAGCCAGCGAAGACCCTGCGACCGGGCTCCCTTCGATTTCGCTCAGGGCAAGCGCTGGCTCCTCGACGTGTCCCCGTCTGCCGCAGCCCGGCTCGGTCTTTGCCACCCCGCGCTTGACGTTTCCGCGCCTTGCCTTCAGTATTTCTGTTTATCTTTGCCCGTCAACGCGCATCTAACGCAGGCCAGCGATGCCTGAAGAAAAAGGGTTGCTGATCGTTTACACCGGGCCCGGCAAGGGCAAGACCACCTGCGCCCTGGGCACCGCCTTCCGCGCCGTCGGCCAGGGGCTGCGCGTGCTGATGGTGCAGTTCATCAAGGGCTCCTGGCACTACGGCGAGCTCGACGCGGCGAAGATGCTGGGCGAGGACAAGTTCGAGATCCGCCCCATGGGCCGCGGCTTCGTCAAGGTCGGCGGGGCGGAGACCGACCCGGAAGATATCCGCCTCTGCCAGGATGCCTGGGAATTCGGCCGGCAGCGGATACAGAGCGAGAAGTACGACCTGGTGGTGCTCGACGAGATCAACTACGTGATCAGCTACGGCATGCTCGACGCGGGCAAGGTGGTCGAGGCGCTGGCCAAGCGCCCCGAGCGCGTGCACGTGATCTGCACCGGGCGCAACGCTCATCCCAAACTGGTCGAGTTGGCCGACCTGGTCACCGAGATGCGCGAGATCAAGCACCCATATACGAAAGGCATCCTGGCCCAGCGCGGCATTGATTACTGAGCAGGCGGTAGATCGTAGGTGGCAGAGGCTAGGGCTTCAACTCTTAACTTTCGACGCTTGACTCTCGACTGTCAACTTTGGTTTCCACATGGCTTGGTTCAAACGCGAGAAAAAACCGATTGACGCGCCCACACCGCCCGAAGAGCGCCGCGTGCGCACTGAGGGCCTGTGGATCAAGTGCGACTCCTGCCGCGCCATCGTGTGGAAAAAAGACCTGGAGGCGAACTGGCAGGTCTGCCCGAAATGTCAGCACCACTTCAAACTGAACGCGGTGCGGCGGCTCGAACTGCTGCTCGACGGCCACTGGGTCGAGCACGACGCCGAACTGGCCTCCACCGACCCGCTCGGCTTCGCGGACACCCGGCCCTACGCCGTGCGGCTTCAGGAAGCGCAGAAGAAGCTCGGCATGGCCGACGCTATCCTCACTGTTGAGGGCCTTCTCAACGGCCGGCCGATTGTTTGCTGCTCGATGGAGTTTGGATTCATCGGCGGTTCGATGGGCGCGGTGGTGGGCGAGAAGGTGACGCGCGCGATCGAGCTGGCCATCTCGAAGCGCGTGCCGCTGGTGATCGTCTCCTGTTCCGGCGGTGCGCGCATGATGGAAGGCACCATCAGCCTGATGCAGCTCGCCAAGGTGTCTGCTGCGCTGGCGCGGCTCGACGAGGGGCGCATCCCCTACATCTCCGTCCTCACCGACCCCACCACCGGTGGCGTCACCGCCAGCTATGCCATGCTCGGCGACCTCAACATCGCCGAGCCCGGCGCGCTAATCGGCTTTGCCGGACCGCGCGTCATCGAGCAGACCATCCGGCAAAAGCTCCCCGCGGGTTTTCAGCGGGCCGAATTCCTGCTCCAGCACGGATTCCTCGATGCCGTCGTCCACCGCAAAGACCTGAAGGCCTACATCGCGAACGCCCTCGACTTCTTCCTGTCCTAGCATGACCTACGGGGACGCAGTCCGGTACCTGCTCACGCTGGGGCGCGAACTGGCTTCGCCGCAGCAGGCGCGCGCGGCGAAATTCGACTTGCGCAACATCATCACGCTCGCCGAGTACTTGGGCCAGCCGCACCGCGCCTATCCCTGCGCGCAAATCGCCGGGACGAACGGCAAGGGCACCACCGCGGCGATGCTCGAGAGTATTCTCCGATCCGCCGGACAAGCCGGTGGGGGCCCGCGCCCGGCCGGCCTGCGCACGGGCCTTTACACCTCGCCGCATCTCGAACGCATCAACGAGCGCATCCGCCTCGAGGGCGAAGAGATTGCCGACAGCGATTTTGCCGAAACCTTCACCCGCATCCACGCCGCGATCGAGCAGCTGCTTGCCTCCGGGGCGCTCGCCGCACACCCCACCTATTTCGAGTGCCTGACGGCCATGGCGTTCGACCTCTACGCCCGGCGGCAGGTGGATTTCGCCGTGTTCGAGGTCGGCATGGGCGGGCGGCTGGACGCCACCAACATCGTCACGCCCGAGGTCGCCGTCATCACGCAGATTGATTTCGACCACGAAAACTACCTGGGCCACTCGATCGAGGAAATCGCCGCAGAAAAGGCCGGCATCATCAAGCCCGGCAGCTGGGTGGTAAGCGCGGCCGAGCATCCGGCAGCCCGCGCGGTGATCGCGCGGCGCGCGGCGGAGTTGGACGCGCGGTTGGTCGAGGTGGATACGGCCTATCGCGTGGAAGGATTGCACGCGGTGGCGGGCTGCTATCGCGCAGCGGTTTCTTCCGCACACTCGACGCGGCGCACGGAGCTTGCGCTGCCCCTGCCGGGGCGCTTCCAGATGCGCAATGCGCTCGCGGCGCTCGCCGCGGCGCGGCTGCTGGCCGAGCGCGGCTTCCCGCTCGATGATGCGGCCATTGCTCGCGGCATTGCCACGGTGCGCTGGCCCGGCCGGCTGGAATTGCTTCAGCAGCAGCCGAGCGTTTATCTGGACGGAACGCACAATCCCGCCGGCGCGCGCGAACTTCTCGCCTTCTGGGAGGAGCATTTCCAGGGCAAATGCATCCACCTGGTCTATGGCGCGATGCGCGACAAAGCCGTGGACGAGATCACCGGGCTGCTTTTTCCGCGCGCTGCGACAGTCACCCTCACGCAGCCGCACCAGGCACGCGCGATCTCGGCCGAGGCATTGGCCAGCATGACGTGTCACCTCGCCAAGCGCATGGAAGTGGTCGCGGAGCCCGAAGAGGCCCTCGAGCGCGCGCTTGAGCTTGCCATGCCCGACGACGCTGTCTTCGCCACCGGCTCCCTCTACCTGGTGGGGGATTTACGATGCTGGTGGAACTCCCGCACCATGGCTCGAGGGTTTGGGACAGCCGTCGGCGAGCGGAGCGTGCCCTGAGCCCGGCCGAAGGGCGGCGGGTAGGGCTTATGGAGGGCGGGAACTCGCTCCCGCCCTCGCAAAGCGGCGGCCCCTCATCTTCGCTCGGCACAAGTGCACTCCAAACCACGAGTACGCCGCAGGCGGACGCCAGCCACCGCGGCCGACTCAGCGTGACGGGGAAGGGCCAAGTTGCCGCTTCACGCAAGCCGATGCTAGGATGGAAATTTCCATGCCGAGCGAGATACCCCACAAGTCCCCCAAACCCTTTCGGGAGGCACAGAGCGCGCCGCGTGTAGGGGTACCCTGGCGCACCGCCAAGGAAGAGGCGGAAAACAACCTCCCGAAGATAAGAAACTACTACGCCGCGGTTGAGGCCGCCGGCGGCGTGGCAGTCCCCATTTCGCTTGGGCTACTGCCCGGGGAGCTCGAGCGGCTAGCGCGCACGCTCGACGCGCTGGTGCTGCCGGGGAGCTCGGCGGACGTGGACCCCGCGCGCTACGGCACCCGACGCCGCCAGGAATGCGCCGACCCCGACCCGCAACGCGAGCGGACGGATTACGCACTGCTCGACCATGCCTTCGCGGCAAAGAAACCGGTGCTGGCCATCTGCTACGGCACGCAACTCCTGAACGTCTATCTGGGCGGCACGCTCGTCCAGGACATCCCGACGCAGCTGGGGACCCAGATCCGGCACGATAAAAAAGGGCTGCCCGCGGGCGCCGCGGATCCCCGTCATCCGGCGCGCATCGAATCCACCTCAAAACTCGCCGAGCTTGCCGGCAGGGCCGAGGCCGAGGTGAACAGCTCGCACCACCAGGCCATTCTTGCGGCGGGGAAAAACCTGCGCGTCACCGCGCAAGCGCCCGATGGGGTCATTGAAGCGGTCGAATGGGTTGGCGACGCCAACTGGGTCTTGGGCGTGCAGTGGCACCCGGAGCGGATGCCCGGCGACGCACTGGCTGCGGGACTCTTTCGAGAATTGCTGGCGGTTGCGCGCGGCGTCGCCACCCGTAGCTGAACAGGCGCTGCGGGTTCTGCCTCGAATTTCAAGTTTCGCATTTCGATTTTCGTTCTCCGTGGAGGCGTGATGATTTCGCTCGCAGGCAGGGCGGCACTGGTCACCGGCGGCTCGCGCGGCATCGGCGCGGCCACGGTGAAGCTGTTCGCGCAGGCCGGCGCCGACGTGGTATTCAACTACGCCCGCCGCCGCGACGCGGCGCAGCAGGTGGAGCAGGAAGCGCGCAAGCACGGCACGCGCGTGGAATCGTTCAAGGCGGACCTGGGCCGCATGGCCGAAGCGAAAAAGCTGGTCACGCAAGCCATCGAGCGGCTCGGCCGGCTCGACATCCTGGTGGCCAACGCCGGCATCTGGATTGCCGAGGACACCCCCATCGAGAAGATGACTGAGCGTCAGTGGGACGAAACGATGCGCATTAACCTGAAGAGCGTCTATACGGTGACGCACTTCGCCGCGGCGCATATGGTCGCGCAGCGCTCGGGTCGCATCATCGCCATCAGCTCGACTGCAGGGCAGCGCGGCGAGGCCTTCCACGCCGACTACGCCGCCACCAAGGGCGCCATCATCAGTCTCGTGAAAGGGCTTTCCACCGAGCTCGCTCGCCACAACGTGCTCGTCAACTGCGTCGCGCCCGGCTGGGTGGATACGGATATGTCCAGGCCCGTGCTCGAGACCAGGGCCGGACGGAAATTCGCCCTCGGGCAGATCCCGCTCAGCCGCGTGGCTTCGCCCGAAGAGATTGCCGGGCCGATCCTTTTTCTCGCTTCCGACCTGGCAACCTTTATCACCGGTGAAATCCTCAATGTGAACGGAGGTGCGGTGCTGTGTGGTTAGTCCGGCGGAATCTGGGTTCGGTTGTTGAGAGGAGACTTGCAGTCATCGGCCTGCTGGCGGCAAGCCTGGCGACACTTGTTCTTTCCGCGCAAGCGCAGAATCCCGAAGTGTTGCTGCCCGAGCAGAGCGCCGCAAAGGCGAAAGAACTCCTCCAGCAAACCATCACGGCGCTGGGCGGCTCCGCCTATCTGAACGTGCACGATGCCGATTGCGCCGCGCGGCTTTCCTTGTTCGGCCACTCGGGCGAGCTGACCGGCTACGACACGATCCACGACCTGGCGAAGTTCCCCGACAAAGAGCGCACCGAGTACGGCAAGAAGGAAAACCAAGTCGAAGTCTTCAACGGCAATCAGGGTTGGGTCCTGGACAAGGGCGGCGTGACCGACGCTCCAGCCGCGGCGGTGGACGATTTCCAAGAAGGGCTGAAGAAGGACATTGACAATCTGCTGCGCTATCGGCTGAAGGAAGAGGGCATGATTTTCCGCTACGGCGGCAGCGACATCGTGGACCTGAAGCAGGTGGACTGGGTCGAAATCGTGGACCGCGACCGGCGGACGTTCCGCCTGGCGCTCGATCGCTCCAGGCATCTGCCCATCCGCATCGTGGTCATCACCCGCAACCCCATGACGCGTGAGCGGACCGAAGAGGTGGACTACTTCTCCAATTACTACCCCGAGGACGGCGTCCAGACGCCTTTTCAGGTCACCCGCGAGCGAAACGGCCTGAAGGTGTACCAGGTGTTTTACAGCGCCTGCCGGTACAACACGAACTTGTCGGATGACTTGTTCACGCGCGCCTCGCTCGAGCACCGCTGGTCCGCAATCGCCAAAAAAGGCAAGAAAAAGAAGTAGCCAGATCGAGAGTAACCGAATCCCGGCGCGCGTTGGTTCCCGTTCATCGCTCGCGGTATAATACTGGAACGCCCATGAGGCCAAAAAGCAAACCGATGCACGGCACGACGGTTCTGTGCGTGCGCCGCGACAGCAAAGTGGTCCTGGCCGGCGACGGCCAGGTGACGCTCGGCGAGAACGTCGTCAAGCACTCGGCCAAAAAGATCCGGCGTCTATACGAGGACAAGGTGCTGGCGGGCTTTGCCGGCTCGACCGCCGACGCGCTCTCGCTCTTCGGGCGCTTCGAGACCAAGCTCCAGGAACACCATGGCAACCTCTCGCGCGCGGCGGTGGAACTGGCCAAGGAATGGCGCACCGACCGCGCCCTGCGTCACCTGGACGCCCTGCTGGTGGTGGCTGACGTGAAGTCCACGTTCTTGCTTTCGGGCCACGGCGACATCATCGAGCCCGATGACGGCATCTGCGCCATCGGCTCGGGCGGATCGTTTGCGCTGGCGGCGGCACGCGCGCTCGCCAAGCACACCAAGTTGAACGCCAAGGAGATCGCGCAGGAAGCCATGCGCATCGCCAGCGACATTTGTATCTTCACCAACGGCAACGTGACGGTGGAAGAGTTGTGAGCACGGATGGTGGCCACAGGCTGCTTGAGAATCGAAGGTGGATTCCGGGAGACTGTGGCATGCCTAGCGCAATCCGCCAGAGCGGACGCAGCGAAGCATCTCCACGTTGAGATTCTTCGCCCGCCGTGGCGGGCTCGGGATGACAGAGAAAAGAAACGATGAGCGGAAAAGCGGAAAAAGATTCGGTCATCTACCTCCCCGGCGAAACTGTGCCCGCCGAGCCTGAGCCGCTGCCTTCGTTCGACGAGCTCACGCCCCGCGAAATTGTCGCCGAACTCGACAAGTACATCGTCGGGCAGGCGGCGGCCAAACGCGCCGTGGCCGTCGCCCTGCGCAACCGTGTCCGCCGGCAGAAGCTACAACCCGAGCTGGCCGAAGAGATCCTGCCCAAGAACATCCTGATGATCGGCCCCACCGGCGTGGGCAAGACGGAGATCGCGCGGCGGCTGGCGCGCCTGGCGGGATGCCCGTTTGTAAAGGTCGAAGCGTCGAAGTACACCGAAGTCGGCTACGTCGGCCGCGACGTCGAATCCATGGTGCGCGACCTCGTGGAAACCTCCCTTGACATGGTGCGCGAGGAGAAGCTCGACGAGGTAGCCGAACGCGCCGAGCAGGCCGCCGAGGAGCGCCTGCTCGACCTGCTCCTGCCGCCCACGTCCGCGCCGCTGGATGCGTCCAACCCCGGCGCCGAGGCCCAGCACCGCGAGCAGGCCAGCCGCACCCGCGAAAAGCTGCGCGCGCAGCTTCGCGAAGGCAAGCTCGACCAGCGCATGGTCGAGGTGGAAGTCCGCGAGCGCTCGATGCCCGCGTTTGAAATCATCACCAACCAGGGCATCGAGGAGATGGACATCAACGTCAAGGACATGCTCTCCGGCTTCTTCGGCCAGACGAAGAAGAAGCGCCGGATGACCGTGGCGGAGGCGCTCGACTACCTGATCCAAGAGGAGGAGAACCGGCTGATCGACATGGACCAGGTGACGCGCATCGCCGTCGAGCGTGCCGAGCAGATGGGCATCATCTTCATCGACGAGATCGACAAGATCGCCGGGCGCGAATCGGGCCACGGGCCCGACGTTTCCCGCGAGGGAGTCCAGCGAGACATCCTGCCCATCATCGAAGGCACCACGGTGAACACGCGCTACGGCATGATCCGCACCGACCACATCCTGTTCTTCGCCGCCGGCGCCTTCCACGTCACCAAACCCTCCGACCTGATCCCGGAGTTGCAGGGCCGCCTGCCCATCCGCGTGGAGATGACCACCCTCAGCGAAGCCGACTTCGTGCGCATCCTCACCGAACCGAAGAACGCGCTCGTCAAGCAGTACACGGCGCTGCTCGAGACCGAGGGAGTGAAGCTCACCTTTACCGAAGACGCCATCGCCGCCCTGGCGCGGTTTTCCGCCCTAGTCAACGACCAGACCGAAAACATCGGCGCCCGCCGCCTGCACACCATCCTCGAAAAGGTCCTGGACGAGATCTCCTTCGAAGCCCCTGAGCTGAAAAAGAAAACCGTCAAGATCGATGCCGCTTACGTGAACAAGCAGCTCACCGAGATCGTCAAGAACCAGGACCTGAGCCGGTACATCCTCTAAAGAGCCCACAGGAGAATGAAGAATTCTGAGAAGGCCCGGAGTTGTTTCGTACCCTGGAGCCGGAGTGCGGCGGTGTCATGCTGAACCCTTCGGCGGAGTTCACCCTGAGCCCGGGAGCGAGTTGCCGCCAGGCCGCAACACGCTTCGGTTACTTCACTTTGCGCTTCGCGTTTTTCATTGCCACCGCGAGCCTCGGGCTCGCGCTTCTGGGCTGCGCGGCGCCGGGCGAGCCCACTCCGCCGCGCCCGCCGGTGCCTGAAGCCATTGCCGACCTGGCTGCGCGCCAGGCCGGGGACGGCGTGCTGCTGACGTTCGCCCTGCCGCGGAAGTCGGTCGAAGGCCTGCCGCTCGCGGAGCCGCCGGCGGTGGAGGTCTATCGCGGGTTTCTCCCGGCGGGTGCCGCGCCAAGCAAGCTCTCGACGCCACTGGTCTATACGATCCCTTCGGCGCTCGTGGACACCTACCTAACCGAGGGCCAGGTGCAGTTTCTCGATCCGCTGAGGCCCGAGGAGCTGGCCGGAAGCGCCAGCGAGCAAGTGATCTACATGGTGCGGACGCGCGCCTCGAAGCGGCGCGCTTCGGGCGACTCCAACGTCGCAGCGCTGCGCGTTTACCCTCCGCCGGAGCGGATCAGCGACCTCCGCGCGGAAGTGACGGAGGCAGCGATCGAGCTTTCGTGGTCGTCGCCTCAGCACACCTCGGCCGGCGCGCCGCTTGAATCGCTCGCCGGCTACCGTGTCTATCGCACTGAGGTCGAGCCGGGGACGGAAGCCGCCGCGGCGCAGGATCTCGCCAAAGCCAAATTGAAAACGCCGCTCGAGCTGCTGGCCCCTGCGCCCTCGACCGCGTTTCGCGACGCCCAATTCGAGTTCGGCCACACCTACGTCTATGCCGTTCGGAGCGTGGCACAGTACGGGTCGGATTCGGTCGAATCGGCCGATTCGCAACCTGTCGTGGTGACCCCGCGCGACGTCTTTCCCCCGGCGGCGCCGAAGGGCTTGGAAGTCATCTACGTGCCTGCCACCGCCGGCGCGGCGGCGCACCTCGAACTCTCCTGGGACATCAACACCGAAACCGACCTGGCGGGTTACTACGTCTATCGAAGTGAGCAACCCGACACACCGGGAGAACGTTTGACCCGGGAGTTGTTGCTTGCTCCGGTGTTCCGTGATATGTCCGTTGTAACCGGACGGCGTTACGCCTACTGGGTCTCCGCGGTGGACCGCGCCGGCAACGAAAGTCCTCTGAGCGCTCCCATTTCGGCCGAAGTACCGCCCGAGGCGGGCAAGCCCTAAGGACACAGGGAGAGAGAAGATTGTAGCCATGCCGCCTGCACAACTCCCCGGCTCGCGGTGGTTCGCCTGGCTGCGCAATCTGGCGCTGCGCGTCGGCGTGCTCACCGGGGTGTATTTGTCGGTGGTGTTGGCAGCCTGGTTGATCATCGCCAACCGCTTCCCCTGGTCGACGAATTTTGCCGGCCCTCGCAACCTGGCGGCCGGAGCGCTCATGGCCCTGCTGATGCTTATTCCCGTCGTGCGCTTCCTGAAATCGCCCGCGCGGCTGTTTTGCTGCGGGGCCATGGCCTGGGTCGTACTCACCCTCACGTATTTGGGAATGGGCCTGTATTTCCAGCGGCTCTTCAGCCGGTGGGGACCCTTCTTCGTCTTGATGGTCGGGGCGGTGGCCTACGGAGTGGTCGCCGTGTTCGCCTGGGTGATTCACATGCTCTGGACGGTACGCCACCACCCCATGGCCGTCTCCCGCCGGCGCATCCACTGACGTGAAGCTCTGCCGCTTCCAACCGCTTGTGTTCGGCGCCGACCAGATTGGCCGCGCCGAGACCGGAGCTCGCCCGGAACCTCAAAGCGGCGCGATTCACGGCGAGACGGTGCGGGAGATTTCGGGCGACGTCTTCGGGGAATGGACGGCGACCGACCGCGCCTGGCCGCTGGCGCAAGTGAAGTTGCTGCCGCCGGTGGTCCCTAGCAAAATCGTCTGCCTGGGACGCAACTACACCGAGCATGCTGCGGAGCTGGGCCACGACGTCCCGAAGGAACCGCTGATCTTCCTCAAGCCGCCTTCGGCCATCATCGGCCCCGAAGAACCCATCGTGCTCACGCCCCACTCCCGGCGCGTGGACTACGAAGGTGAGCTGGCTATCGTGATCGGCCGTCCCTGCGCGCAACTCGCCGCCGATGACGACGTCCGCCCCTACATCCTCGGCTACACCTGCATGAACGACGTGACCGCGCGCGACCTCCAAAGAGCCGACGGGCAGTGGACCCGTGCAAAAAGCTTCGATACCTTCTGCCCGCTCGGGCCGGTGATCGAAACCGAACTCGACCTCGCCGCGACGACGATCGAAACCTATGTGAACGGCGACCGACGCCAGTCGGCGCGCGCCACGCAGATGATCTTTCACGTTGATGTTATAATTCGCTGGGTTTCGCGCATGATGACGCTCGTTCCCGGCGATGTCATCTCCACCGGCACGCCGGCCGGGATTGGCCCTTTGCACCCGGGGGATGTGGTGGAAGTTGTCGTAGGTGGCGTCGGCACGCTGCGCAACCCCGCGATCGCGCAGGCCTCTTGAACCGTCCCGAGCGCCTGCCGCATCTCGTCTAACAGGGAGGAATTGGCCATGAAATTTTTCCTCGACACCGCAAACTTGGACGAAATCCGCCAAGCCGCCGCGCTGGGCGTGCTCGACGGCATCACCACCAACCCCACGCTGGTGGCCAAGGAGAAGAAGCCGTTTCGCGAGCACATCCTGGAGATCTGCGAGATCGTGAAGCACGGCGTGGTGAACGCCGAAGTGGTCTCCACCGACACCGAAGGGATGCTGCGCGAGGGGCGTGAGCTCTCGAGCTGGCACCCGAATATCGTGGTCAAGGTGCCGATGACGTTCGATGGCGTGCGCGCGCTGAACGTACTTACCCGCGAGGGCATCCGCATCAACGTCACCCTGGTGTTCTCGCCGGCACAGGCGCTGATTGTGGCCAAAGCCGGAGCCTATTTCGTCAGCCCCTTTCTCGGGCGGCTCGACGACATCTCCGAAAACGGCCTGGGTCTGCTGCGCGAAATCCTGGAGATCTACCGCGTGTACAATTTTCAGACGCAGGTGCTGGCTGCCAGCCTGCGCCACCCGATGCACGTGGTGGAAGCCGCCAAGCTGGGCGCACACATCGGCACGATGCCCTTCAAGGTGTTCGGGCAATTGTTCAGGCACCCGCTCACCGACCGCGGGCTCGAAGGATTCTTGAAAGACTGGGAGAAGGCGCGCGAGGTGCTCGGCGACATCGTCGAGCCGACTGTCGCGCGTAAAGTCGGGCGTTGAGGCACGCCGCCATCGATTGGCGAACCCTGCTGGGAACCCTCGCGGCCGTCGCGCTGGCCGCGAGCGGCGCTCTCTACTGGTGGCGCCGGCGTCCCCGCGATCCCGAAGAAATCGAGCGCCGACGCCGCGCCCACTTGAACCAGGTAGGGCGCATCGTCGAAGGGCAAATCATCGAAATCCTCGAAGCCCCGCCTCCCCCGGCCGAGACCCACAGAGGCTCCGGCCGCTTTCGCAAACGCCAGGCAGTGCAAAGCGCCGACCGCTCGAATGGCTCGCGCAAGCTGGTCTTTTACAGCTACTCTATTTCCGGTGTCACCTACGAAACTGCCCAGGACGTCACCGGGCTCGAGGAGCGAGCGTGTCTGGACCGCGTGATTGCCGGCCAGCCCGCCAGCGTGAAGTACGACCCCGCCAACCCCAGCAACTCTATCCTGGTGGCCGAGGACTGGTCCGGCCTGCACTGATCCGCCGGGGGGCTGTGGAATAAACATAATGATGCGGTTCCTGTTTTTCCTGCCCTAGGCTATCCTTAACCCTACGCCCGGGGTACGCCCAAACCGCGCCGATGAAGAGACTGCTCGCGGCCGTGCTGATAACCTTGCTGGTCGTAGCCATGACCCTGGCCTCCGTGTTTGTGCTGGTGGGCGCCAGCATCGAGGTGGCGCAGATGGATAGCCCGTGGTTGCGCGCGGTGGCGGTGGTGGCGGAGCTGGTCCTCGGGGTCTTGCTGCTGGTGGGGACCGTTTATCTGGCCACGCAGGCGGCGCTGCGGATCTTCGGTGGCGAGCCAGCCAACCCGCGTCGTTAGATGTGCGGGAGGCTGCCGCTTGCCCGGCGCGGCGGGCTATGGCACGCTTGCCTTCGCGCGGACTCTCCCCGGACGGAGCGCAAGGCAAGCCCATGACCACTAATCAAAAACTCCACGACCGGATTGAAGAACTCCGCCGGCGCAGCGCCGAAGCCGAGGCCGGCGGCGGGCCGGAGCGGCGCGAGCGCGAGCACAAAGCCGGCAAGCTGACCGCGCGCGAGCGCATCGAACTGCTGCTCGATGAAGGTAGCTTCGAAGAACTCGACAAGTTCGTGACCCACCACTGCACCGACTTTGACATGGAAAAGCATCGCCCACCGGGCGACGGCTTTGTGACTGGCTACGGCCGCATCGACGGCCGGCCGGTCTACGTCTTCGCGCAGGACTTCACCGTGTTCGGCGGGTCGCTCTCGGAAGCCAACGCGTCCAAGATCTGCAAGGTCATGGACCTGGCCATGCGCGTGGGCGCGCCGCTGATCGGCCTGAACGATTCGGGCGGCGCGCGCATCCAGGAAGGGGTGATGTCGCTCGCCGGCTACGCGGACATTTTCCTGCGCAACACGCTGGCGAGCGGGGTCATCCCGCAGATCAGCGCGATCATGGGCCCGTGCGCTGGCGGCGCCGTCTATTCCCCGGCCATCACCGACTTCATCTTCATGACCCGCGAGACCTCGTACATGTTTGTCACCGGCCCGGACGTGATCAAGACGGTGACGCACGAGGAGGTCAGCAAGCAGGAGTTGGGCGGGGCCATGACCCACAACGCCACCAGCGGCGTGGCCCACTTCGTTGCGCGCGACGACGCCGAATGCCTGGCGATGATCCGCGAGCTGATGAGTTTCCTGCCGCCCAACAACCTCGAAGACCCGCCGCAGCGCGTTTCCGCCGACCCGTGGGACCGCGCCGAGGCGGGCCTGGACACCCTGGTGCCGACTGACCCCATGCTGCCCTATGACATCAAGGACGTCATCCATGCGGTGACCGACGATCATGACTTCTTCGAGGTGCACGAGCACTTCGCCAAGAACATCGTGGTGGGGTTCGCGCGGTTCGATGGCCGCGCGGTTGGGATCGTCGCCAACCAACCGGCCGTGCTCGCGGGCGTGCTCGACATCAACGCCTCGGTGAAGGGCGCGCGGTTCGTGCGTTTCTGCGACGCGTTCAATCTTCCGCTGGTCACCTTCGAGGATGTCCCCGGATTCCTGCCCGGCACGCAGCAGGAGTTCGGGGGGATCATCAAGCACGGCGCCAAGTTGCTGTTTGCCTTTGCCGAGGCAACCGTACCGAAGATCACCGTGATCACACGCAAGGCCTACGGCGGGGCCTACTGCGTCATGGCCAGCAAGCACATCCGCACCGACGCCAACTACGCCTGGCCCACCGCCGAAATCGCGGTGATGGGGCCGGAAGGCGCGGTGAATATCGTTTATAAGCGCGAGTTCGAGCACGCAGCGGAAGCCGAGCGCGAACGTCTGCGCCAGGAAAAGATCGCCGAGTTCCGCGAGCGCTTCGCCAATCCCTATGTCGCCGCCGAGCGCGGCTACATTGACGGCGTCATCGAGCCCTCCCAGACCCGCCCCAAGGTGATCACCGCCCTCCGCGCCCTCGAAACCAAAAGAGATACCAATCCTAAGAAGAAGCATGGAAATATTCCCCTCTAGGCGTCGGAGCGAAGACCACGAGGGCTGAGCGAAGATACCGAGGAACGAGCGAACACAAATCCGAAGAAAAGGCGCGGTAGCATCCACCCCTCTAAGGTCAGGTATCCTGGCGCTGAATCGCGACATGGCTGCCAAGGAGAGGGCTCGAGACGCGCGGCGTGAGCCCATCGTGGTGGATGTCTGACGCGGCGCGATGAAGCGGCGCGAACGGCTTCAACACCTCAACCTGCACAGCTGCCAGTTGCTCCGAGAAGGCTTCCGACATTCCGTGTTCTACAACCCAAGGGCAGGACGAACTTCCACGGCTCCGCGTCATCATGAAATCAACGACTTCCTGGCTCACAAGATTCGCCGTGACCTGGGAATTCCGCCGGCCCGCTAGGAGAAAAGCCCGCTCCCGGCCCCTGTGCTAGAATGCAGTCCGTCTTCGCCTGCAGGCCGTCATGTTCAAGAAGATCCTGATCGCCAACCGCGGCGAAATCGCCGTTCGCGTCATCCGCGCGTGCCGCGAGCTGGGCATCGGCGCGGTGGCTGTGTTCAGCGAAGCGGACCGCGCGTCGCTGCACGTGCGGCTTGCCGACGAGGCTTACCCAATCGGCCCGGCCGCGTCGCGCGAAAGTTACCTGCGCATTGACAAGTTACTGGACGTTGCCCGGAGCGCGGGCTGCGACGCCCTACACCCCGGCTACGGCTTCCTCGCTGAGAACCCCGAACTGGCGCGCGCCTGCGCCACCGCCGGAATCACCTTTATCGGGCCGTCGCCCGAGGCCATGGGGCAACTGGGCTCGAAGACCGCCGCGCGTCAACTCGCGCGGCGCGCCGGTGTGCCTACGGTCCCCGGCACGGTGGACCCGATGGAGCGGCTCGAAGACGCCCGCGAGACCGCACGCGAGATCGGCTTCCCCATTCTGCTCAAGGCTGTTGCCGGAGGCGGCGGCAAGGGCATGCGCCTGCTGACGAGCGAGAGCGAATTCGCCGCAGCGTGGCGCGACGCGCGCTCAGAGGCGCAGAATGCCTTCGGCGACGCGCGGCTGTACATCGAAAAATACCTCGAGCGGCCGCGGCACATCGAAATCCAAATCCTCGGCGACCTTCACGGCCATCTGGTGTATCTCGGCGAGCGCGAGTGCTCGATCCAGCGCCGCCACCAGAAAGTGCTCGAAGAGGCGCCCTCGCCGGTGGTGGACCCGCCGCTGCGCCGCGCTATGGGCGAAGCGGCGGTGCGCGTGGCGCGCGCCGGCGGCTACGCGAACGCCGGCACGGTCGAGTTCCTGGTAGACGCCGCAGGCAACTTCTACCTCCTCGAACTGAACACGCGGCTGCAGGTGGAGCATCCCGTGACCGAAATGGTCACCGGGCTCGATCTGGTCAAGCTGCAGATGCGCATCGCCGCAGGCGAGCCGTTGCCCTTCGTGCAGGAAGACGTCGTTTTGCGCGGCCACGCCATCGAATGCCGCCTCTACGCCGAAGACCCGGACAACAACTTCTTCCCGTCGCCGGGGAAGATCCTGGCGCGGCACGTGCCCTCCGGCCCGGGCATCCGCCTGGACGATGGCGTTTACTCCGGCTGGACGGTCTCGACGGAATACGACCCGCTACTCGGCAAACTGATTGCCTGGGGCAGCGACCGCAGCGAGGCCATCGCGCGGATGCGGCGGGCACTCGAGGAGTACCACGTCACCGGCATAAAGACCAACGTCGCGCTGTTCCGGCGCATCCTGGCCGATGGGGAATACGTGCGCGGCGAGATCCATACGCGCTGGCTCGACGAGTGGATGCGCGCGACCGCTGTGTCCCGCGAGGCGCGGGAAGGCGCCGTTGAAGACGCCGCCCTGCTCGCCGCCGTGCTGTGGCACGTCGGCCGAAACGGCGCTTCCGCAGCCGCCGCGCAGGTGCCAGAGAAAACCAAATCGCGATGGAAGCTCGAAGGCCGGCGCGAGCAGCTCGATCGCACGCCGGAACGGTGAACCGTGACGCGTGATCGGTGACCCCAAGCGACCCGGAGCCATACGATGAAATGGATCACCCGGCAAAACGTCAAAGTTGATCGCGTCGCCTGCCCCTGGCTGATCCGGCGCTTCATCGACCCCAAGGCCGAATTCCTGTTTGCCCCCGAAGCGGACGTGCTCGCCATCGGGGCCCGCGAGGAAGCGGTGCCGTTCGATATGCCGCGCAACCCTGAGCTGAAGTTCACCCACCACGACGGCCTGTGCACATTCGAGGTGCTGATCCGCGAATTCAACCTGAAGGAGCCGGCGCTCGCACACCTGGCAAAAATCGTCCACGGGGCCGATCTCCACGGCGAGGAGCACACCGCCCCCGAAGCGCCGGGCTTGAAGGCCATCGCCGAAGGCTTCCATGCCATGGGCCTGAACGACGAGCAGCGCCTGGCCCACGGCTTTCCCCTCTACGACGCGCTTTACGCCTGGTGCCAGAAACATCCCAAATGAAGCTCGAAGTGCGCATCGGCGGCCGCACGCGCACCGTGGAGCTGGAACGCGCAGCCAGCCACGCCGCGCTGGGACGCGAAGGGCTGCTGCTGCGGCTCGACGGCCGCGAAGTGGCTGCCGACGCCGTCGAGGTTGCCTCGGGCACGTACTCGATTCTGCTCGGCGGGCGCTCGTTGGAGGTGCGCGTGCAGCCGGCTGCGGATGGTCTCGAGGTGCATGTGGGCGGGGAAGCGTTCCGCGCGCAGGTGCTCGACCCGCGCACCTGGCAGGCCAAGCGCGGCGGCGCGCTCGAAGCCGAAGGCCGCCAGCAGATTGTCGCGCCAATGCCGGGTAAAATCGTGCGGGTGCTAGTGGCCGCTGGCGATGCCGTGGAAGCCGGGCAGGGATTGCTGGTGGTCGAAGCGATGAAGATGCAGAACGAAATTCGCTCGCCGAAAACGGGCAAGGTCGAACACCTGCTCGTCGCCGAAGGCCAGGCGGTCAATGCCGGGGAAGTTCTCGCCGTCGTTGCATAGGCTGCAGGGGCACGGCAATGCGCCCCTACACTTTCCTCTTTTTCAATCCTCTATTTCTTCCAAGATGGTGCCGACGGCCAAGGCGGACGGGCTGACTTCGGGCAGGAGCAGGCGAACTTCCTCGCCGGCCGCGGCCCGAGGAACGAGGGCGTTGTCGGCCGCGCGTTCGATGGTCACCACGCAGGCCTGCACGCGGCGTCCCGCGGAACTGACGAAAGCGACCGGCTGGCCTTCGCGCACCATGCCGCCCTCGACGTGGCCGGCGACAACCGCTCCGCCTTCAGCCAGCGGGAAGACCTCGCGGACAACGAAACGCAGTGCCATCTCGCAAAGTGTCCAAGCTTCGGTAAGAAATCCCCGCGACGCTGGTGCCGATTCTAGTTCTTGCCCGGCTGCGGCGGAGTGGTTTTGGTCGCCTCCGGCAGCTTGCCCGCCGATTCCACGATTTGCCGGGCGAGATAGTTGACCACCCTGGCGTTATCCCGCGCCACGGCAATGTAGGCGGCGCGCAACAATTGTTCCTTGCGGTTGCGCAAGGTGTCGCGAATGGATTGCTGCACCTGCGGGTCGGAAAGCTCGCGCTGGCCGGGGGCCTCGCGCGCAAGCAGTTTCAGGATGCGGTAGTTGTCACGCAGGGCAACGACGCCGCTCACCTGGCCGGGGCGCAGGCCGAGCACGACTTTCTTCAGCGCCTGGTCCGACTGGCTGAGCGCCGATTCGGGGATGTAGCCCAGGTCGCCGCCCGTCGCGGCGGTGACGGGGTCCTCGGAATAATCCATGGCGAGCTGCGCGAAGTCAGCGCCGCCATTGAGCCGCCCGACGAGCATGGCGACCTTGCGGCGCGCCTCGGCCTCGGTGGTGGCGTCGTCGTTTTTACGGTTGCGCACTTGCGGGTCCTTCCGCGGCGTCACCACAATCTGCGCGATGCGGTACTGCGGCTCGGCCACGTTGAACTGCGCGCGGTTCTGGTTGTAGAAGTCGGCGACGTCCTGGTCGGTGATGGAGATCTTGGCCACCACCTCGCGGTTAACCAGCTTCTGGATGGAGAGCTGGCGACGCAGGTCGTGCTTCAGGTCGTCCACCGTGACCCCTCGGTCCTTCAGTTGCTTCTGGAATTCCTCCTCGGTGTACGGGCTCCTGAATTCGGTGAACTTGTCTTCGACTTCGCCGTCGCTGGCCTCCAGGCCCAACTGCTTGGCGCGCGCGAGCAAGATCTCGTTGTTGACCAGCTCATCGAGGATGTTCAGCTTGAGCGAGAGCGCCTCCTCCTGCGAGGGTGCCTGGCCCTCAGGGTTGACGCGGCTGCGGTAATATTTCTCCACTTCGTCGCGCTTGATCTCGTGGCCGTTGACCACCGCCCAGACGTCGGGCGCCGGCGGTGCCTGCTTCTTGCACCCGGCTGCGCACACCAGCGCCGCGAGGATTCCCAGGCTGGCCAGCGAACGTTTCAACACTCGGGCTCCTTCAGGTTTGGCGCGCGAGGAAGGATAGCTCAGGCGGCTTTCTTCACCCGGCCGGCGCGCAGGCAGGCGGTACACACGCGCACGTGCTTGCGCACGCCGCCGATGATCGCACGCACGCGGCGCAGGTTGACGTTCCAGCGACGCCGCCGGACGTTATGGGCGTGGCTGATGATGTTTCCGTAGCGCGGCCTCTTGCCGCAAATCTCACATCTCTGGGCCATCGTCGCTCCTGGCTCGAAAAACCGCGAACGAACAAACGCCCCATGCTATCAGAGAACCCCGGCGGGCCGGAAGCTATTTCGGACCGCGGCGGAGCGCAGCCCCGGCCGCGCCTTCGACCCCGCGAGGTTCGTCCCGCTTCCTCTTCCGAGGCAGAGTAATGTCCGAGATCACAGAGGCCCTAGGATTGCCCTGGATTTGCCCCGAGGTTTTCCAAAACTTGCGGTCCTAATCGGGAGAACTCCCTACCGCTGGGCTGCTTCTGCGGGCGCGCTGACGGGTTGTAGAATGGGCGTACCGGTTCCGACTAGTTTCAGCTTGGGCTCGTGCTCGATGGCATCAAGGAGTGCCCGCGTAATGCGATCGTCAATCTCTGCCGCCTTTTTCAGTTCCAGCGGATAGCGGATGACGACCTCCAGTCCATTCTGGGTGAGGCGCAGGCGGCTCTGTGGCCCGAACGAGCTTAGGGATACCAAACTGAGCGAGCTTTCCACGTGCCTCCGTTGCAGCTCCATGCTATCCCGGTATTCGGCGAAAACAGACTCTACAGCACCCATGAGGCGTTCCTCAACCTTCTGGTAATTGCTTTCCGGACCCAGCGTGAGCGTGATTTGGTGCCAAACGAAATTTGTTCCCGGGATCTGCCTAAAGAGCCCGCCGGTCGGTTGAAACACGACAGAATTGGAAAACGCCACCACGCGCCCGGTGGGCTGCGCGTCTGCTCCACCGCTGCCGAGTTCCATCAGATGCAGCCGGACCAGCCCGATATTCACCACCTCGCCGCTGATGCCGGAGACTTGCACCCGGTCGCCGACGCGCACCCCATACTTGCTGATGAGAAAGAAGTAGCCGGCCACAGATAGGATGACGCTCTGGAGCGCCACCGCCACTCCGGCAATCAGAAGTCCGGCGAAAGTCGCCAGAGCCCCCAGTTCGCTCGCGAACGCAAACGCGATGATGATCGCGGCCACAAACCACATGACAATTTTCCGCAGCAACAGAAACTGATAGCGCCGCCGGAAATCCGGAACATAGCGGAAGATGGCTTTGCGCCACAGCACCGAAAGTCCAAACACGGCCGCAAGGATGACCGCAAGAACGCCCAGCCGGACAAGCAAGCTCCTCAACTCGGTGTTTCGTTCATTCCTCACGGCACCCCACCAGTTGGTGAGGTTGCGTTTGTACAGATCGAGAAGGATGCCCTGCTTGCCCAGCGGCAGAACGACTGCCGCGCGCTGCTTGAACTGCAGTGTCAACGCATCCACATCTTTCTTTTGCTGCGCCAGCGCCTTGGGATCAGTGGATTCCGGTTGCCCGGCTAATTCATCCCCGCGCTTGGCCAATTGTCGAAGCTCCTTGCCCATCGGGGTTCGGAGGCTTTTCGAAGACTGGTTGAGGGCTTCGGTGAGCTGGATAGTGCCGTCGAGTGCGTGCATCTTTTGGTTCAGCGAAATCTGTTCCGTGATCAGCGCCAGAATGCCGAATGGCTCTGCCTTGCGGCTGGGGACGACAACCGGAAGCGAGGAGCTGCTTCCCTCAGGGTGTGCGCTTTGCCCCGAGGCAGCGGGTTTCGTAGGTGTTGCCGCGGCTGGAACTGTTCGCTGCAAGACTTCGATTTGTGACCGTAGACTTCCTCCGCCGGGGGTGATCCCGCCAATGAACTCCACCATGCTCCGCAACAAATCTCTGCGTGTCTCGGCCAGTTCAAGTTCGCTCTGGGTCTCGGCAATTGCCGATTGGATGACCTTTCGATCGCGGCCGTTCGCGGTTTCTAGCTTTTGCCGCAAAGCTCCTAGCTCATCCTGAGACTGCTTCACCTGCTGATCGGCTTTGGCGGCTAACTCCAGCAGGGGGCGATAGGGGGATTGTTCCGAGGAGCCCGACTGAGCGGCACTCTCGCTGCGTTCCCTTGATTGGAGGTCGGCTTCGGCCAGTGCGAATTCAAACGAGAGTCGAATGACCTGGTCGGCAAGCTGGCGATTTTCGTTCACGAACGTCACGTCCACCGGTTCAGTGGCCAACTGCTGTTCGACCGGGAGATGTCGGTACCATTCGATGCTTTGGTTCAGAAAGGAGATCACCGACTGAGCGTCAACCGCAGCGCTCTCGGAGCCACCTAACAATCGCGCGCCCGGTGAGAGGATGAGTATCGCCAGAATGAAAATGAAGACTCCAACACGGCTACGCGGTTCCCTCAGGTGGCAGCGAGGATATGCGCGCTTCGGCCGTCTCGTCGCAGCTGCTCGAAGACGAGGTTCAGTGGGTGTCCTCCGGATTAATGTATTCGGCGAGAGAGTTCTCCCGTGCAAAAGATACCGCGCTGGAGCGGCGGTCAGGGTATTGCCTCCTACTGGTTCAAAGAACGCGTGCAAGTCAATGGTCTCCCGCTCCAGCATATCGAAGAATTCGATGAGCCGTCGCTCCGTTTCGTTCACAGCAGCCTTATGCAGAGAACCGCGACCCGGATGCTCATTGGCGCTTGAGTCCCACACCATAGCCCGTTAGCAGGCCGTGGAAGAACGCCTGGCGCACCCTCTGTTGGGAATGTTTGTAGTGTTGAGCGGCGCGATCGAGCGCCAGCAGGAGCTTGCCCTGGTCGACACTGCGGGAGCCGCGCGGCGCGCCGAGCTTTTCAACGAGCACACGCACCGCTTCTTCATCGGCGATCGTGAATTTGTGCGAGTGTCCCGGTGATTTCTTCGCCATGATCTACCTCCCCCCTCGTGGCAATTATAGCGTTCATGACGGTTTGCCCCAAACGTCTCAACCTCTTCGGAGACAGGTAGGTAGGGGGAAGGCCGGTGCGGCTGCGGGGGCTTACTTGGTGGCAGGATTCCAGTCGTGGTTCCCCGGCTCTGAGAAAACAGCATGTGGCAGCGCTCCCTGCGAGCAAGGTGCGCCTGTTCATGCTCTACTCGCTGCGCCACAGCTTCCTAACTTGCCTTGGTGAGTCGGGCTGCGATGCCTGGACCCTCGCGCACATCGCGGGGACAACACCATCGCTATCTCGGGACGCTACGTCTACCCGTCCGAGGACGCCGTGCTGGCGGCCGTTTCGCGGCTGGGTGGGCACAATTCTGGGCACACTGTTGACTCTCCCTCTGAGGGCCGCGAAGCTAGGCTTCTAACTTCATGATAAAATGGTGCTAACTCCGTGGGCGTGTAGCTCAGTTGGGAGAGCATCTGCTTTGCAAGCAGGGGGTCGGGGGTTCGAATCCCCCCACGTCCACCAAGCTTCTCAGTCACTTAGAGAGCATACAATGCGGCTCCCTTCGCTCTTGTCCACAAGGGCGTCCACACAAAGCCGCGTACACCCATCACGGCATGCACAGGCGCGTCCAGCTAAGGAGGCAACGAGGCAGGTTTACAGGCAGAAGGGCAGCTATAGCCTTGCCGATGTAGCTACGGTCGGACGATCGCGAGCGGCACGATTAGTTCGGCGGCTCCTGCAGGGATGATGGTAATCTACGCCCTGCTGGCACTAGACCCTGAATCTAATTTCGGCCTCTTGCGCGAAGATGCCACGAGGACGCAGCACAGCGAAAATAGCCAGTGTTTATGCGGCTTTCGAGTGATAGTGCGGCGCACGGACGCGCAGGCCGTTGCACCCGATAGCAGAAGCAACTGCCACCAGAACTGCCACCGGGAAAGCGCCTGGACCGGAGAGGCACTTTGGCGTGGTTCGCTCCTTGACATCAAGGTCGTCTTCTCTTAGGAAGTGATTACGGCGATTAAGAATGACTCCTGCGAACTCGTCTATTGGACATGTGACGGGACCTGCGATGCTTCCGGTCGAGAGGCACAAGACTGCCATAAGGCGGCAGACATTCTCTCGACCTGTTCGCACGGCGCTGGAGGACGGGCTTATCCATCAAGGAACAACGGTTCTCGACTATGGATGCGGTCAAGGCGATGACACACGCAATCTGCGGGAGCTGGAGGTGACATGCGAGGGTTGGGACCCCGAGCATCGACCTGATGCCGAGTTGCGTCCAGCAGATATTGTGAACCTCGGCTACGTCGTCAACGTCATTGAGGACCCGTCAGAAAGAGCCGACGCGCTGAGGAGGGCATGGTCCTACGCGCGGGAAACACTGGTTGTGGCTGCGCGACTTAATCGCGAAGCTGAAGACTTGAGATGCCCTGAGTTTGGCGATGGCTTTTTGACTCGCCTAGGTACCTTCCAGAAGTTCTTCGAACAATCTGAATTGCGGGAATGGATTGAAAGCGTCCTGGGTGAAAGCCCTGTCGCTGCAGCCCCAGGTGTCTTCTACGTCTTTCGGAGCGAGGAGCGGAAGCACGCTTTTGTTTCCACGCGGCATCAGCGCCGCCTGACCGTTCCCGAGCAGTGAGTCAGCCTTCGAGAAATACAGAGGACTGCTAGTGTCGCGTCCCGCAAATAACTATCAGAAGTCACTGGCCCAGGGGGCGCGGCAAGCAGCGCCCCTACAACAAGTTACGTCGAACGAACTTATTGAAGCAATTTGCGGGACACACCACTAGAAAGCCTGATGGCTTTCTTCACGAAGCGGGGACGGCTTCCGGTTGATGGAGAGCTGGCCAATGGGGAACAAATCGTTCGGGAGTTAGGGAGCTACAGGCGAGCATTCGGCATAGTCCGTCGTGCGACTGGGGTTAGTCAATGGGATGCGATTCTTGATGCATGGAGAAAAGACTTACTGGTCCATCTGGCGCTTGCAATGTTTCCCAAGCCCCCGAAATTCACGGCCCAAGTATCGGAAGCTTGCTAGCCCATATTGCGCCGCGCGAACGTCGCTCGTTAATCGTGCAGGACAACACTCAGAAGAGAACTGTTAATCTGGAGCTTGCCGTTGTACTGGATGAAGCCCAGCTTCCTGAATTTGTTCATGAAGAAATTGACCCGGGAGCGCGTTGTGCCGATCATTTCCGCCAGCGTCTTCTGCGATACATTCGGAAGTAGTCGCTGGGGCTGGTCTTGTTTGCCATAGCGGGCAAGGAGCAGAAGAGCACGGGCCAGACGCTTCTCGCTGGAGTTGAAGAGCTGATCGATCAGATCCTCCTCAACTCGGATGTTCCGTGCAAGCATGTAAGAGATGAAACGGTCGGAGAACGCATGTTGCTCATGGAGCACGCGAATCATCTCGTTTTTTTCAATAACGAGCGCAGTCGTGGGCGTGATCGCGGTCGCCGTCCCCATACGGACAGACTGACCTGCCAGGCACCCCTCACCAAAAAAATCGCCCGGTCCCAGAACTGCCACGACGGCCTCTCTACCGACCTCATTGACCACGGAGAGCTTCACACCGCCTGTTTGAATGTACAGGACACTCTTAGCGGGGTCGCCTTGAGAGAAGATGCTCTCTTTTCTTCGAAACTCCGTAACTGTTCTGGCCACGCCAGCTGACTCGAGAAGAGCCTGGGGATTGAAAGCGCGCTTTTTCTTAGATTTCATATCGGATGAACTCACAAATCCTTCGATTGCGTCTCTGCACAGTGCATACCCTAGCAGGATGATCCAATAAGAACTGTTCAGAATTGAACAGACGCTCGTCTACGCGCCTTCTAATATGCCGCGCCGGATGGCGAGGAGCGAGTGGCGGTCTGAGTTCTCGCCGCATCGCGGAACGTGACGGCGCTTCCTCGTCGCCTCACCGCCCAGGCGAGGCCTCGGACCACCCGACAGCTCGGGGTTCTGCAGCCGGGTCGCAGACCAGTCGGCGAGCTTCAGCCTGATCGCCTTGGCCTCAACAGCGTGACGCCGGTCTCGTCGCCAGAGGGAAGGAGCAAACTATGCTTGGAATTGTGTTAATTGTGATTTTGGTCTTGGCCTTCTTCGGTGCGTTACCAAGGTGGTCGCACAGCAGACAGTGGGGTTATTACCCGAGCGGGGGGCTGGGGCTAATCCTTCTCATCCTTCTCATCCTCTTGCTCCTCGGTCGCCTTTGAAAGTAAGTACAGCCGAGCGGCTGCGATGCGGATTCATCATCCACGCTGGGTGCTCTGGGGAACGTGCCCAGGCTTCATTGCACGCGCGAAAACCGAAAAGGGCGGGTGCGAATGGCTCAAAATCCTGGACGCTGCCGGTGCCCGGAAGATGAACCACACCGAGATCGCAACCTAATCTACATGAGAAACATCGGGTGCCCGGCTGGTGGTGCCAGATGGTGGCCGTAGGCTATGAGCAGGCGCGCGGCCTGCGGCAGAAAAACCAGAGTGCCCAGGGGTTTCAGGTAACGAGCAGCAAGACCGTCGCCGTTCCGGTCGCACGACTTTATACAGAATTGTTTTCATTATTGACGTTCTTTCGATGGAATCTGCTTCGCGTGGGCCTTTTCGAGATGAGCGAGGCACATTTGGCGCTCATACTTCTTCGCGAAGAAGACGAGGGCGAGGATGGCGATTAGATTGACGATCTGAACAAGGATGAATACAACGTCGCGAATCATGGCGGCGTGGATCAGGAAAAGGACTGACGCAAAGAACCAGAGGACGTACGCGTTGATGCTGATGCCGGCGGAACAATGTTCTTTCACCAAATGGCGGACTTGGGGAATATAGGCCGCTGCGACGATTCCGGTTCCGAGAAATCCGAGAAACTGGGAAAGAGCCATTCGCCGCTCAATATCCGGCGAATTCTTCAGTGCGAATGTTGTCTTCGCCAATCCCCACCTCTGCAAGCGCTAGAAAGGGCGCATCCTCCGGCCGACGATTGGAATAGAAAAGTAGCAGGCGATGCGGGAGTTTATTGCCGCTGGCATGAAGAATCATGCTGCGGAATGGCGTGACGCCGATGCCGCCCGGCAGGAATACCCCTGGCCGCGATGAATCGGAATGCCGTGTGAACGAGCCAAAGGGGCGGGCGATTGAGATTGCAGCTCCGACATTGTTCTCAACACTCGCTTGAAAGCTGTATCGCACATCCTCGTAGCGACCATGATGTCCTCTTCAACAGATGCGCTGGCTATGGAGAAGGTTCGGACGTTGCCTTCTGCATCCGTCTCCGGCGGGTTGAGGAGCGTCAAATTGGCGAACGGGCGGTTTTGGGACTCACTCCGTCGCCCACCCCTCCATTCTTCGCGCCCGCAAGCGCCCTATGCAGTTGCGAAGCATCGCCCCAGAAGGCCTCGCTTCCCAACGTGTCATAGCGAAAGATATGCCTGCCGTTCTCCATCATCTGCTGCGAATTCTTGCGGATTGTTGCGTCGAAACCGGAGGGCTGTACACTCTTTTTCTGTGCAGCTCTCCCTCGCGGAGATTCGAGTGTAAAGCAGACCAAGAAAGAACCAAGGATGATCAGGAAAACCAAGGTCTTCTTCATTGCCGGAGCGTCCGCTTTTGGGATTTCAGCCGCACTTCGGCCGCTACCCCCGCACGGGATAGATTCCGTCCCAGCGTGATTAACACTCTCGCCGGTACGAGTCTGTTCCTTTGTGAGTCACTCGTGCAGGACAACACTCAGGAGGGAATTGTGGACCTGGAGCCCGCCGCCATTGTAGTCGATGAAGCCCAGTTTCTTGAATTTGTTCATGAAGAAATTGACCCGAGAGCGCGTTGTGCCAATCATTTCCGCCAGCATCTCTTGAGATACTTTGGGAAGCATCTTTTGGGGCTGGGCTTCCTTGCCATAGCGCGCGAGCAGCAGGAGAGCGCGGGCCAGCCGTTTCTCGCTGGAGTTGAAGAGCTGATCGATCAGATCCTCCTCAACTCGGATGTTGCGTGCAAGCATGTAAGAGATGAAACGGTCGGAGAACGCATGTTGCTCATGGAGCACGCGAATCATCTCGTTTTTTTCAATAACGAGCGCAGTCGTGGGCGTGATCGCGGTCGCCGTCCCCATACGGACAGACTGACCTGCCAGGCACCCCTCACCAAAAAAATCGCCCGGTCCCAGAACTGCCACGACGGCCTCTTTGCCGGTCTCGTTGACCACGGTAAGCTTCACACCACCTGTTTGGATGTACAGGACATGCTTAGCGGCGTCACCCTGAGTGAAGATGGTCTCTGTTCTTCGAAACTCCTTAACCTTTCTCGCCAAGCCGGCCGAATCGAGAAACGACTGCACGTCAAAAGCGCGCAATTTCCCAGCCACCTTCTTGGAGGGATAAAGCATCAGTGCAACCCTTGCTGGGAGAGTTTTTCGCTCAGTAGTTCACCGACACGTGCTTCGTCATCGAGGATCAGGATTTTCCCCGACACAGGACTCTCCCGATATAGGACTCTCCCTGCGTGCGAGGGAAGGATGCGTTTTAAGAGGAATAGGCACAATCCTGCAGATTGAGTACTTGACAGTAGGTTGGGCGCCTAAACCTCTAGTCCTTTCTACAGAATCTACAGTAGAAAGAAATGGCGATGGATAGATCCACAAGGAACCTTGATTATTGCCAAAAGCATGTCAAGCTGGGCTAAACTGTGCGGTATTTGAGAATCCTTCACGCTCGGTTTCTTACAAAGTCCAAGTGTACTCTTTCGGATGAATGCTGTGTCTTAGGCATCACCGATCCTGGTCGTAAGGACAGGAGACCTTCTCAAAGATGATTAGATGATGTCACTCAACGCGAGTTGGAGCGATGCAGTTATGCCTTCAGGAGCCCCTCAAATCCTTGCACAGAACATCCTTGATACGCTAAGGGAAGCCATCTTAGTGCTCGATGTCGGCCTGCGGGTGAAAATGGCAAATCGGTCTTTCTACCAGACCTTCCGGGTTAAGCGGGAGGAGACGGAGAACAAACTCATCTATGAACTGGGGGATGGCCAGTGGAACATTCCCAAGCTGCGAGTTCTCCTCGAGGAGATTTGTTCCGGCAACACGCAGGTCGAGGACTTCGAGGTAGAGCGCGACTTCGCTGGCATCGGCCAGAGGTGCATGCTCCTCAATGCCCGCCGAATCCTTGGCAAGACGGGCCAGCCGAGGATCCTCCTCGCTATCGAAGACATCAGCAAGCTCAAGGCAGTTGAAAGGGCGCTGCGACTGCATGCGAAGGAATTGGAGCGATCCAATGCGGACCTGGAACAGCTTGCGTATGTGGCCTCCCACGACCTCCAGGAACCACTGCGCATGATTACGAGTTTCACGCAGCTTTTGGCAAAACGCTATAAAGGAAAACTTGATTCCGATGCCGATGAGTTGATCGCCCATATGGTAGATGGGGCCGCCCGCATGCGACTCTTGATTGACGACCTGCTGGCGTATGCACGCTTGGGTTCGCAGGAGGCGGAATTGGCACCCACCGACTGCGAGGCGATCCTCGCTGATGCCGTCTCCAACCTGGGAAGCGCGATTGAGGAAAACGGAGCCACGGTCACCCACGATCCCTTGCCGACCGTGATGGCGGACAGGGATCAACTGAGCCGCCTGTTCCAAAACCTGCTCAGCAATGCGATCAAGTTTCGTGCAGTGGATCCGCCAGCCGTTCATGTTTCAGCTCGACGAAATGAAAACGAATGGCTTTTCTCGGTGCGGGATAACGGCATCGGCATTGACATTGAGCACTTCGAGCGCATCTTCTTGATATTTCAGCGCCTGCACGGCAAGAGCGAGTATTCCGGCACGGGGATCGGCTTAGCTATTTGCAGGAAGATTGTCGAGCGCCACGGAGGGAAGATTTGGATCGAATCGCAAGCGGGGAAGGGGTCAACGTTTTGCTTTACGATGCCGGCTTGAGCAATCAATCGCCATCTGTCTAAGTCATACCCTCGGTAAGTTCCAACGGCCCCAGACGGCAGTTGCCCTCATCATCGGAGATGACCAATTGTGATTGGACAATGTGTGCAGTATTGGACTGACAGCCGAATTACTTCACGCTTATAAGTGCTGTGTCTGGAGCTGCCAGATAACATCTGTGTTTGAAACCGACGCGTCAGCAGGCTCCAGCGACAGGTCATTGCGTTTGGAAACACGGCCCGAAGGAAAATCGGATGAAAGCATCAAATCGCTCTGCACCATATACGTCAAGATTTTCTTAGGAGGAGTTTTATGACCGCAAATCGATTGATCGTTTGTGGGTTTCTGATTGCTTCTGTCGCCGCTCGGGGCTCGTCGAGCCGTTCCGGCGGCGTTCCACAAGGGGCTTCGAGTCAGGCTGATCAGAGCTCCACGTACCAGATAGTAGTGGTTAGCCGCACGGCCCGGGCGGTGAATTATGGGCACAGCAGCGACGCTACGAAGATAAATTTCGACGGCACCAATCTGATGCCCAATGCCAAGGGCGAAGCTAAGGTCTGGAGTAAGCGGGGAGCCACAAGAATCAAAGTTGAATTTGAGGGAATGCAGAAACCCACGACTTTCAGCAATGAGTACCTGACCTACGTCATGTGGGCGATTTCGCCCGAGGGCCGGCCAGTGAACCTGGGTGAAGTCTTGTTGGGCGACAACCACCGAGGCAAGTTGGACGTCACCACGGACCTTCAGGCATTCGCCATGATCGTGACCGCGGAGCCTTATTATGCCGTGCGGCGCCCCAGCAACCTGGTCGTGCTCGAAAATGCGATTCGCTCGGACACGGTCGGCACTACTCAGGCGGTGGAGGCCAAATATGAACTGATCGATCGAGGTGGCTACATCCCCACGGGCTATAAATTTGACCCTGTGGTTTTGAAGGCGGATTTGCCGCTGGAATTCTTTGAAGCGCGCAATGCCCTGCGCATCGCTCAGTCAGCGGGGGCCGAGAATTACGCTGCGTCAAGTTATGATAAAGCGGCCCGCCTGATGAAGCAGGCAGACGACCTCGCCTCCCAAAAACATTTCAACCAGAAGACGCTCATCTCCGTTTCGCGCGAAGTGGTGCAGACGGCCGAAGATGCCCGCGAGATTGCGGTGAAGCGCATCGACGCGGACCGCACGGAAGCCGATCGCAGGGCGGCCGCGAATCGCGAAGCTGCCGCCAAGGCTCAGGCGCGCAACGCCGAAGCCGACGCTGCGGACGCAGCTCGCGGTCGCGCAGAAGCCGAGCGCCAGACTCGCGAAGCCCAGGATGCTGCCCAAAAAGCCGCTCTGGCTCAGGCCCAAGCCGAACAAGCCAGCGCCGCGGCCCAGCAACAGCAACAAGCGGCACAGGCGGAATCCGACCGGAATCGCGCCGCCGCAGTCGCTTCGGATCAGCAGCTTCAGCAAGCCGTGCGTGAACGCGAAGAACTGCGCGCCCGACTGCTGGAACAATTCAACGCCATCCTCGAGACTCGCGATACCGCCCGCGGCCTCGTCGTCAATGTGTCGGACGTTCTCTTCGATTCGGGCAAGTACACGCTCCGCCCGCTGGCACGCGAGAAGCTGGCCAAAATATCCGGCATCGTGCTCGCCTATCCGACGCTCAAGCTCGACGTTGAGGGCAACACCGATAGCATAGGCAGTGAAGCCTACAATCAGCAGCTCTCGGAAAACCGCGCCCGCTCGGTGCGGGACTACCTCGTGAAGCAGGGCATTCCGGCGGCGTCCGTGACGGCGCGCGGTCTTGGAAAGGCGCAACCGATCGCGTCAAACGACACGGCAGAAGGACGACAGCAGAATCGCCGCGTGGAACTCATCGTATCCGGTGAGATGATCGGAGCGGTGCGGTGATCGTAGTCGTTCCCGTCGCAGCGCAAAATCGCCCGAATTAGCCCCGTTAGTGAAATGGGGGATTGCCCGTAGATGGTCGTGTGATCGGTTTCTCGGTTCTTCCATGCTCTACACAAGAGCAACAGTGCCCGAGTTATGTACAGGCGACACACTTTGTCAAGCTTTCCCGCCTTCGCGTCTCGGACAAAGTTCAAGCGAAGTGCGTTAATCTCGGTCCAGATATGCCCCGAGGCGCGCATCGCGGATCATTCGGCGCAGGACAACAGCTTGGGTGGCAGCGGTCATGTGTTTGATTGGGTCAGCCTCGCCGGATCAGGCGGTGACTTCCCGCAGGGCTTCGCCGGCATAGATGCGTTTCACGATCTCCTCGATGGGCTCGTCCTCGATCAAAAGGTCGCGCACCTCGACCGCCCCCAGGATCTGGCGAATCAGCTCTAAGGAGATAAAATTGGAGATCACTGGAATGCCTATTGAAATTTTGCTTGTGGAGGATAATCCTGCTGATGTGCGCCTGACCGTGGAAATCCTCAAGGAAACCAAGGTTCGCAATGTCCTAACCGTCGCCAGCGACGGGAATGAAGCACTAGAACGGCTTCGCCGGACCGGCAGATACACCCACGCCGTGCGGCCAGACCTCATTTTGCTCGACCTAGACTTGCCCAAGAAGGATGGCAAGCAAGTCCTGGCGGAAATCAAAGCCGACCCCGTCTTAAAGCGCATCCCAGTGGTGATACTGACCTCATCGAAGGCCGAAGAAGACATCGTTAAGAGCTACAACCTGTATGCCAATTGTTACGTGACGAAGCCGGTCGACCTGGAACAATTTGTCAAGGTTGTGAAGTCGGTTGAAGAGTTTTGGTTGACGATCGTGAAACTTCCGGAAGGAAAAACGCCATGAGATCCGAGCCGATTAAGGTCTTGTTGGTGGAGGACGATCCGGGCGATGTCCGCCTCATCCGGGAAATGTTCAAGGAAGCGAAGATAGCTCGCTTTGACGTGGAGCATACCCTAAACTTGATGACGGCGCTCGGGCGGCTGGCTAAGGGGGGAATCGACGCGGTGTTATTGGATCTCGGACTCCCAGACAGCCAGGGGATCAGCACTTTTGTGAAGATACACCATCAATTCCCCCGCACTCCCATTGTGCTGCTAACGGGTCTTACAGATGAAGAGCTGGGCCTTCAAGCAGTCCGGCAAGGGGCGCAAGATTACCTAATCAAAGGGCCGGTGGATAGCCAGTGGCTTTGCCGCGCCATCCTCTATGCAGTCGAGCGGATGGAAGGAAAGGAAGCGCTGCTGAGAAGTGAGCAGCGGTATCGCCTGCTCTATGAAAAATGCCTTGCTGGAGTATACCGCACTGCCCCGGACGACCGCATCATGGACTGTAATGAAGCTTTCGTCAAAGTCCTCGGATATGCCTCTCCTGAAGAGATCTTAGCTCGTCCAGCGCGGGACCTCTACTTTGATCCCCGCGAGCGGGAGGCATTCATCGCCCGCATAAGGGCGGAAAAGACTCTCTCGAATTTAGAATTGTGCCTTAAGCGAAAAGATGGCAGCCCGGTTTGGGTTCTGGTTAACGAGAATCTAGTCGAAGGGGAGGCAGGCGGCCCACCGTTTATCTTAGGGACCATCGTCGATATTACCCGGCGCAAGGAGGCTGAGGAGGCGCTACGGCAAAGTGAAAGTCACTTGCGTGCCATCGTTGAAGCCGAGCCCGAATGTGTCGCGAAAGTCGCGTCCAACGGCGACCTCCTTCAAATGAACCCGGCGGGCCTGGCCATGATCGAGGCTGACAGCTTTGCCGAAGTTCGTGGGAAGTCAGTCCTTCCCTTGATTGCTCCTGAGCACAGGGCTACGTTCAAAGCTTTCTTGCGGGCAGTTTCGAGCGGCAACAGAGCCAATTTAGAATTCGAGATGGTCGGACTCAAAGGTACGCGGAAGTGGGCGGAGTCTTATGCGGTCCCAATTGCTGATGAGACGCGACCAAATTCTGTGTTGGCCGTCATGAGAGACCTCACCGAACGCAAGCAAGCTGAGAAGGCTCTCCGCGGGCTTTCTACACGTCTGCTGCAGTTCCAGGATGAGGAGCGGCGGCGCGTTGCCCGGGAACTCCACGACGCCATAGGCCAGAACCTCGCCGCTTTGGTGATGAACCTCACCCTGGCGCACAAGTCCGCTGATAAGCGTAATCCGAAAGCGCGCCAAGCTCTGTCTGGAAGCCTTGAGGTGGCAGAGCGGTGCTTAAAAGAGATGCGTACCCTCTCCTACTTGTTACACCCGCCGCTGCTTGATGAAGATGGCTTGCCTTCAGCCTTAGCTTGGTACGTTAAAGGGTTCGCCGAGCGAAGCGGAATCAAGATCGATCTCAAAGTGTCTCCCAATTTTGGCCGGCTGCCTCAGGATGTAGAGACGACCCTTTTTCGCGTAGTGCAGGAAAGCCTTACTAACGTCCACCGTCACTCCAAAAGTCCGATAGCCAGCATACGGCTTTCTCGGCGCCCGACTGGAGTGAAGTTAGAAATAAGGGACAAAGGCCAGGGGATGCCCGCGAAGGCCCTCCACTTGGACAAGCCGAATGGCGGACAGCTTGGAGTGGGCATTATGGGTATGCGCGAGCGAGCCAGACAACTCGGGGGTCGGCTGGAAATCGATTCAAGCCGACAAGGCACGACCGTCCGAGTGGTGATCCCTCATCCCGAGGTCGTTCCGTGAAGACGCTTCGTATCCTGGTAGCGGATGATCACGAGGTCGTGCGGCAGGGAATGCGAGCACTTCTGGAAGTCCGTCCCGAATGGGAAGTTTGTGCGGAGGCGGCCAATGGCCGAGAGGCTGTTGAACTGGCAAAACAGACGAAGCCTGACGTCGTGGTGATGGATATCAGCATGCCGGAATTGAATGGCTTGGAAGCCACGCGACAAATCCTGAAAGCCCTCCCCAGAACTGAGGTGCTTATCCTGACGCTTCATGAGTCCGAACAGTTAGTACATAGAGTGGTCGAATCAGGCGCTCGTGCCTACGTCCTAAAGTCCGACGCGGGACGAAACTTGGTGGAGGGCGTGGCGGCGCTTAGCCAGCACAAGAGTTTTTTTTCATCGAAGGTAGCAACGGTCGTAGTGGAGAGCTACCTGAAAGGGGGCAAGACAACCCGCAGAACAAACCGCTATCGTGACCTTCTGACCCCTCGCGAACGAGAAGTTGTCCAGCTTCTGGCAGAAGGGAAGAGTAACAAAGAGATCGGGCTAACCTTGGGGGTCAGTGTTCACACGGTAGAAACCCACCGAAGCAACATCATGCGCAAGCTCGGTGCCGATTCCTTGAGCGACCTGATCCGCTACGCCCTTCGCAATAAGATTGTGCAGTTCTAGGCCGTTCCCGAATCCAACAATGGCAATGCAATCTAAAGACGGAAGCTTTAGCCCTCGGAGATTTATGACATGACCGATGACTTCTAGTGACGCAGGAGGACGGTGTGCAGGGAGCTGTGTAATTCTAATCCGCCGTTGTAACCAATGAATCCACGCTTCCTGAACCGATTCATGAAAAAATTGGCCCGGGGGCGAGTGGTGCCGATCATTCCTGCCAGAACCTGCTGACTTATCCTGGGAATTCGAGCCCTTCGTCGGCCTTTCGTGCCCAAGTGGGCTAGCCGCAAAAGCGCGCGCGCGAGCCGCTGTTCGCTTGAGTTGACAAGCACATCTACCAGATCCTCCCGGGATCGCATGATGGAGGAGAGCAGAGATGACAGGAAAAAAGTTGAAACCTCATTTTTCCGACGGAGAATGCGGATCATCTCTTCCTTTTCAATGGCAAGTATTAAACTGGAGGTGATCGCAGTCGCTGTGGACATACAACAACGAGAATGATCTAAGAGGCAAAGCTCATTAAAGAAGTTACCGGGACCCAAGACGGCAACAACCGCTGGTCGGCGATGTTTCAATTGGACGGTGAGCATCACCATGCCTTTTTGAATGTAGAAGATCGCGTGAGCAGCCGCCCCTTGGGAGTAGATTTTTTCTTTTTCCAGGTACGGCGAAATCGTTCCGGCCTTCGCCAGAAGAACCTTTGTGGATGAAGCCGGCCTTCCCGTGCCTCTCATTAGTCGCCTCGCTTGGGAGTGCTTGGTACAGGCTCCATGGATTGGGCGGATCGAAGCTCCATATCCTTTCACGATACGCTAATCGGGTGGAACAAGCCATCCGGATACAAAGCCACACCCACAAAATAAACTCGATTTTTGAGGACGGCAAGATGAACCCCAGGGCATGGCTCGCTTCGATCTCACGTAGAGTTCGGCCGTACTCGGCTGTGAATGGGCGGCCAAAATGCCGAAGTGTTCAAAATTGAACAGATTCGTTCTTTCTCCCGCGCTAAGAAGAGCCGCTCGCCGCATTTCAGCCGGTTCCACGAATCCGGCCGGAAATCGGGTCGCGCATCAAGACTATGCCAAACGAACAGACAAGGTTGTCCGGTGCTTACTCAACTTGGTTGGGCAGGCCAGTGGTCTTGCGCGTCGCCGCTGGAGAAGTGCAGGCCGCATTGCACTGCACAGTCATCGGTGAATCGGATGCAGCCGTGCGCATCGGCATTGCGGGCCAGTGGGAGGTGGATATCTATAAGGAAATGGTCTTGGCTGTTGAGGCAGTTGGGCCTGTACAGACACCGTCCTCGGCCAACGAAAGAGCTGCAGAAGCAAACTGAACCCCGGCTTCCGCATCATTGCACGCAGCCTCGAATGTGCAACCAAAAAACGCAATGTGTTCATAAGGGAACAGACACTCCTCTTCGCCGCGTCTAGCATGCTACCTGGGGGAAGTAAGAGGACCGTTGTGCAGACCAGTCCACCACTTTCACCCGAATCGCCCTGGCTTCAAACCTGACATTACATCTTAGGTTTCACGAGTCGAGAGAGAACACCAGAGATCCAGTCCGACGGAGGCAGAATATGGACACGAAAAATCTAAGAGGTCGCGGAGCCTCTCGGGTCGGGCCCATCGGTCAGAGCCTGCGACAGGTAGTGGCGTTGGTCGCTACATTGGCGCTGGTGCTGGCCCCGGTGGCCTGGGCCGACCGCACTCCGCTGAAGCCCGGCTGGAACATGTTTTCGCCGCAGCAGGACGTCGAGGTGGGCCAGCAAGTCTCAAAGGACGCCGAGCGGCAAGTGCCTATGCTCAACGACTCCCGAGTGGACAACTACCTGAATAACCTGGGACACCGGCTTTCGGCGCATGCGCCCGGCTACCAGTTTCCGTACACCTACAAGGCCGTGAACGACCGGGCGATCAACGCTTTCGCGCTGCCCGGCGGACACATCTACATCAACCGCGGCGTGATTGAAGCCGCCGACAATGAAGCGCAACTGGCTTCCGTGATGGCGCACGAAACCTCTCACGTGGCGTTGCGCCACGGCACAAACCAGGCCAGCAAGGCCTCCGCCGCTCAGGTGCCACTGGCGATCCTGGGCGGTATGCTGGGCAGCAACTCCACGGGGGCCATGCTGGCCCAGCTCGGTGCGGGCTTCACGCTGAATTCCATCCTGCTGAAGTATTCGCGTACGGATGAAAGTCAGGCCGACATCATGGGCACGCAAATCCTGTACGATTCCGGCTACGATCCGCGCGGCATGGGTCAATTTCTCGAGAAGATTCAGGCGCTGGATCAGGGCGGACATCAAGTCGCGTTCTTCAGCGACCACCCGAGCCCGGACCGCCGCGTGGAGCGCGTAGCCGAGGAAGTGGACAAGCTCGGCGGGGCGCGGAGCGGTTCTAAAACCGATTCTAAGGAATTTGAGGACATCAAGCGCTACGTCCAGTCTTTGCCAGCACCCAGAGGCCAAGGCCGGCGGTTGCAAGGGAGCGACAATCGCGGGCAGGGCGGCACACCGAGATTACAGATACTGGCCGCGAGCTATGGCGCCCAAGATAGATTCGCCGATGTCCGTCAGCTACTACAGTCTCGCGTGCAAAACGATCGGTTGGACTTGCAGGTGACCAACGTGTCGATGGGCGGTGACCCCAACCGCGGCGCGTCGAAGACGCTTCGAATCAACTACGAATGGGCTGGCAGAGCCTACGAGGTAGTTGCACGGGAGAATCAGCGGGTTTCCATTCCCACCGGACAACAGCAGAATGAAACCGGCGCACAGAGCGGCACGCAACCCGAGTGGCCTTCAGACCGTTTTAAGTCTTTTCAGAACTCCTTTCTGTACATCGCCTACCCCGACAACTGGCAGGCTTATGGGCAGGGTGATGCCGCAACGATCGCGCCCCGCGGCGGGCTGCTGGACGATGGCAACGGCAATCAGGCCATGGCATACGGCGTCATCGTGAACATCTACCAGCCGCACACAGACGGCTACGGCCAGCAGTTGCAGGGTCGCGGCTACGGGCAGGGATCCGAACAGAACTCCTCGCAGGGCGCTCCGACGGCTTTAGAACAAGCGACGGATCAACTCGTCGCGGAGTTTCGCCAGTCGAACCGCAACATGCGCGTGGTTCGCTACCACGAGGGCATCCGCGTCGACGGCGACAGCGCGCTTTCGACGTACCTCTCGAACGACTCGCCCGTCGCGGGCGGGGGCCGCGAGACCGACTGGCTGATCACCCTGCAGCGCCCCGAGGGCCTGCTATTCATTGTTTTCACTGCCCCGGAGCGCGATTTCCAGGGCTATGAAAGCACGTTCCAGCAGATGCTGTATTCGGTCCGGATAAAGCGGTAAGCTCCGCGCCGAAAAGAGCAGAATGCGGCGCCCGGACAATTGTGTCTACAGCGCCTATGGACTTGGCTGGGTTGCCTCCGGCGATGTTCGCCCCGTGCCGCGACCACTGCCGGAGGCGGTCCGAATGGTCGAAGTGGGTGGAACCGTCGTGAAACGACTCTTCATACCTATTGGCCTGCTGTTCGGGTCTGGACTCTTGGGCACTACATCTTACGCTGTGCGCGAACTGATCGTGGTTTTTGTCTTCTTCAGTGTTGGGTTTGTCGCCCTTCTCCTCATCACAATCATCTGTTTTCTCCTCCGAGATGTCGCCATTGGGCTCCGAAGACGAGTGCCGCTATGGAATCGAGTGGGGCGTGATTTGGCGGTCGAGTTCTCTTACTCACTGAATGAGATATCGAAGCAAGCGAGGACAGTTCAATGGCGTCATTTGTGGCAAAGATTGACGCACAAAATCCCTAATCCTGCGGTGCGTCAACCGATACCGACTGAGATCGACCAAGAGTCGTGATTCTTGAATAGGGTCCTGAAAAGCTGAGTGCGGCCAATCGCGATCTCCGCTCCAAAGGAGAACTCCCATGACAAACCGCGCCCCGCATGATGGGTTGGCAATCCATCAGCGAAGAGCGCCGAGTCCGGCTTTCCCCATCATTGGACGCGGCCGCGAATGTGCAACCAAAATACGAAAGTGTTCATAAGTGAACAGACATCCGTCTTCGTCGCTTCCATCATGGTGCCTGGGGGGGAAGTATGAGGACGCCCTCAAACACTGAGGATGACGAACAACACGTCACTCGCTCGTTCCGTGTGGTTGGGTCGCCCGGTACTTTCGCACTCTTGTAAGGGAGGAACAACATGCTGTGGACAATTTTTGTGATTTTGCTTGTGTTGTGGGCTTTGGGACTAGCCACTGCCTACACTTTGGGTGGGTTCATCCACCTCCTGTTGCTGTTGGCCATCGCTGTAGTTTTGATTAGGGTCATTCAAGGCCGAAAAGTAATCGCCTAATAGCGCTGGCGAAAAACGTGAAACCGATCATATTGAGGGGAATTCTGTTGGTCATTGTGGGTGCGCTGGCCCTCGCCTATCAAGGGATCAGTTACAACCGTCAAAAACAGGTACTTGATGTAGGGCCGATGCATGCCACGGTGGAGACTCATGAACAAATTCCCCTTCCTCCAATACTCGGAGGGCTGGCGTTGGCTGGAGGGGTTGCCTTGCTGGTCGTAGGCGCGAGGAAAAAATCATAGCAGGGATCACGGGTGGGGAACCGCTTTGAGAGAACGTTGCAACAAACGACCTTCCCCTGATTGAAGCCATGGTTAAACTAAAAGGAGCACGTGGATGAAAAGAATCTTCTTGTTAATGGTTGTGATTGTCCTGGTTGGCCTACCTGCATCTGCCCAAAAAGACGAAAACAATCGCATTAGGAATGCCGGCAAAGTGATGGTTGAGATTCTCAACATTCCCGACGATGTTCCGGAGGATACTCTGGACAAGGCGGAATGCGTCATCGTTCTGCCTTCGGTGCTGAAATTTGCAATCGGGTTCGGGGGCAGTTACGGTCGCGGCGTGATGACTTGCCGAAGCGGCAAGGATTTCAGCGGACCTTGGAGTGCGCCTGCCATGATGGCGCTTGAGGGTGGAAGCTTCGGCCTGCAGTTGGGAGGCCAAGCGACAGACTTTATCTTGTTGGTGATGAATCAGCGCGGGGCTGATTCTATTCTCACCAGCGAGGTCAAGCTCGGCGGCGACGTGGCTGCTGCAGCCGGACCGAAGGGCCGCAGCGCTGCAGCCTCCAGTGATGCCACAATGCGAGCAGAAATTCTGTCGTATTCGCGTTCGCGAGGATTGTTTGCTGGAATTTCTCTGGAGGGCTCGACGCTGCGCTCGGATAACGACGGGAACGCGAGGCTATATGGAAAGGGAATTACCGCCAAAGACATCGTCATCAATAGCGTGATCCGTCCACCCGCCTCGGCGAAATTGCTCCTTGCCACTCTGAACAAGAAGTCTCCGAGAAACAAGGCCGGCAAGTAGAGCTCAGTGGTGCAACACCGTGGAGCAAGGCAGATGGGTCTGCCTGCGAAGGGAAGGTCAATAGCTCATGCCTTTAATTCAAATACTGCTGGTCCTGATCGTGGTTGGTGTTCTCCTCTGGCTGGTCAATCGCTTCATACCAATGCAGAGAACGATTAAGTCCATCTTGAATGCAGTCGTGGTCATTGCCGTGGTTTTGTGGCTTCTGAATGTTTTTGGACTTCTTCATTCCCTCTCCAGGATCCGCATTGGGAGGTGAACGAACCTAAATTAACGACAGAGGGAAATAAAAGACATGGTGTAGACGTCGGAGGGAAACGGTCCGTATGTTCGTCGTCAGCAGGTTAGGCTTTCGGGCAAAGGGGAAGCTCAAAACGGAAATTCCGGTTTATCGGGGTCCGGGGTTCCAGCCTACTTACTTTGTTTGGGGGGGGAGATGAAGAGATTCTTGATGGTGATGGGAGCGGTGCTGGCTCTTGCGGTGTCTGCGGTAGCGCAGGAAAAAGCGCCCAGGGTGGACGTTGCCGTGGGGTATTCCTACGTGCGCGACACGACGAACGAAGGCGATTTTCATG
>Ga0207646_10000657_pt1 | contig 44736 bp, 49 predicted proteins | sample KBSK5502metaG_FD_184343 | JGI IMG/M metagenome (GOLD analysis project Ga0207646, IMG submission 184343) | Corn, switchgrass and miscanthus rhizosphere microbial communities from Kellogg Biological Station, Michigan, USA - KBS K5-50-2 metaG... | ecosystem: Host-associated > Plants > Roots >...
GTATTGACCGCGTCGGTGACCTGGGGCAAGAAGACTCTTTCTGCGTTCGCCGGCAATGGCGGAATGGACATGGTGCCTTCCCTGGGCACACAAGAAATCATTCGACTTTCACCGGCCACGAAGCCCGCAAAATCCATTGATATGTCGCAGCAAGCCAAGATTTCGGCCGCCCTGATGAAGGCCGGCATCACCAATCCTGCGGCATGGGCAGCCGCTGGAGTCGAATACTCCGGAGTAGCGCTTGATACCGAGCCCAACAGCGATCCCGCTGCCGCCATGGCTTCGGAAAATTTCGATCTCAATCCCAAGGCTGTCTTGATGAAGGGCGCCAACGATCCGGCGTTCTTCATCTCCTGGCAAAGTCAGCGGGACGTGCTCAAGACGCTGAGCTGGAAATCCACCTTGATGATCTGGGGCGGACCCGTGCTCACGTTGTTGTGTTTCTACATTCTCGCAGCCGAATTCGGCTGGCTGTAAGAGGGAGAGCCGTTCGTATGGACACCATTGTTCTGTTGATGTTCATGTTTGCCATTTTCGGCGTGGTTGGATATGTCGTGATGATCTACAACGGCCTGATCGCATTGAAGAATGACATCGATAAAGCCTGGGCGAATATCGATGTGATGCTCAAGCAGCGGCACGACGAACTTCCCAAACTGCTGGATGTTGTCAAGGGCTACATGAATTACGAGCGCGATACATTGTTGAAGATTACACAAGCCCGGAGCATGTATCAGCAGGCCGTCACCATGGATCAGAAAGCGCAGGCGGACCAGAGCATGACCACTGCTCTGCGTGGATTCTTTGCCGTAGCTGAGAATTATCCGGACTTGAAAGCCAACAACAACTTTCTGCAACTGCAGAAGCGGATCACCGAACTGGAAAACCAGATCGCCGACCGGCGGGAGTTCTACAACGACTCCGTAAACACCTTCAATATTCGCATTCAGCAGATGCCGGACACGTTTGTGGCCCGCTTCATGAACGTGCAACCACGCTCCATGTTCAAGGTGGAGGAAGCGGATAAGACGGATGTGCCCATGACTTTTGGGGCGGCGCGGTAATCAGTTGTCAGTTCTCAGTGATCAGTTGTCAGTGCGATTCGTGGTGTCACCAGCCTTCTTACCTCTGTTCTACTGCGCCGGCTGCCTTCTCAATTAGAATGGCACGGTGAGCGACGCGGTCCGTATCGGAATCCTGGGCGACTTCAATCCTGAGTTCCGCTCGCATCATGCCACCAACGAGTCGCTGCAGCACGTTGCGGCTAAGCTGAATCTGCCCGTGGAATCTGCATGGATCTCTACTCCGTCCGTTCTTGAACCGAATGCTCAAAAAATGCTGGAGAGCTTCGACGGAATCTGGGCCGCACCGGGTAGTCCTTACGAAAGCTTTGACGGGATGCTGAAGGGCATCGAGTTTGCGCGCCGCCGCGATTGGCCTTTTCTCGGCACTTGCGGAGGCTTCCAGTACACCTTGATTGAATGCGCTCGCAACGTCCTGGGTATCAAAGACGCGGACACCGCCGAAAACAATTCCGGATCGAAGAACATTGTGATCTATCCGGTGGCGTGCGCCGTTCCCGATCGCGCTGAGGATGCACCGAAACTTTCCGGCGCCATTCCGGAGATTCGATTGCGCCCCGGTTCCTACCTGCAGTCGTTCTATATGAAAGATACAGTCGTGGAGGAATTTTTCTGCAACTTCGAAGTCAATCCCGACTACGAATGGGCCGCGATGGAAGCCGGCTTTCCCGTGGTGGCCCGTGGCCCGCAGGGGGAGATCCGCGCCATTGAATCGCCTACTCACTTGTTCTACATCGCGACATTGTTTCAACCACAACTTTCGTCAAAGCCGAAAAAACCGCATCCTCTTGTGCTGGCATTCGTGCAAGCTGCGATGGATTGGAACAGGAAGAGATTGGACGACAGCATCCTGGTATAACCGGCACTCCCGTTCCGCACGGATTTCGCCTAAGAGTCTTGACTTCGCCTTTTATTCGCTTACAATTCAGGCATGGCCATCACTCGACGACAGCGTCAGGTGTACGACTACATTTCCGACTTTGTGCAGCGCAACGGCTACTCGCCATCATTCGAAGAAATCGGCGAAGGCATGGGCCTGAGTTCGCTGGCGACGGTACATAAACACATCAGCAATTTGGAGAAGAAGGGTTTACTCACGCGCGATTACAATCGCAGCCGCTCCATTGACCTGCTGCCTCCCAAGGGCCGGCTGAAACAGGCCATGGCGGTGAACACGACGATGGTTTTGCCCTTGCTGGGAAGGATCGCCGCCGGTCAGCCGATTGAAGCGGTGCAAAATCCGGAGACTATTTCTCTAGCCGACTTCGTGCGCTCCAAGGAAGTGTTTGTGCTCGAAGTACGCGGCGATTCCATGCAGGACGAACACATCATGGATGGCGATTACGTGCTGGTGGAGAAAATCAAGACAGCCCATAACGGAGATATCGTGGTCGCGCTCGTCGAAAGCACAGATGCCACTCTGAAGCGTTTCTATCGCGAAGGGGACAACATACGCCTGCAGCCTTCGAATGCCGCCATGCGCCCCATCATCGTGCCCGCGGCTTCGGTGGAGATTCAGGGAAGGGTGATTGGAGTTTTGCGCAAATATTAGCGCGACCTGCAGGGGCAGGCGCCCTGACAACAAAAACGCCTGGCAGAAGCCGAGCGCTTTGGGCATAACTGCTGAAACTTATCCCAAGTGCTTATCGATGGCTTTTTGGATCTGCTCTTTGGGAACGTAGCCAACGATCTGTTCTTTCACCTGGCCGCCTTTAAACACCAGCAGGGTCGGGATACCACGCACGCCGTACCGCATGGGCGTCGCGCTGTTGTGGTCTACATCCATTTTGCCCACTTTCACTTTGCCTTGATACTCATGCGCTAGTTCGTCCACGATGGGGGCGATGGCGCGGCAGGGGCCACACCACGTAGCCCAAAAATCTACCAACACGGGTGTTTCGCACTTCAGGACATCCTGGTCAAAATTCGAATCAGTGACTTCAAAAATAGCGTTGCTTGCCATCAATTCCTCCAGTTGCGTATCAGCCGCCAGTCAGCCTAAACAGTCCCAAGCCGGCTTTATCCTAACACTTGTATTGGATGCGCCACATCTGCAGAGGTCGCAAGTGGCTGGCAGGAGCTGTTCGCGGGCGAGTTGCCACAAATAAAAAGCGCCCTAAACTTTTCAGTTCAGGACGCCTCGGCAGCCCTCCCCCAGAACTGCCAAACCACGATTGGATAGTAGGCGGAGGCTCTCACTCTGTAAACGTCACTTCAGTAACACGCCAGTTTTTCGGAGTAACCTGAAAAGGCAATCGCAGGTAACTGGATGAGAAACGGTCTCGGGTCTCAGGTCTTAGGTATCCGATCCTGGCACCTGAGACCTAAGACCTGGGACCTGAAATCTGAGTGTTTAATTCGTTTGCCAGGTTTGACCTGCATCAACAGTAATCCAGATCTGCTCGTCGGCTGTGGTTAGTTTGCCGTGGTTGGTGTCGGTGAATTCCACTCCAATGATGTCGGCCGTCAAGACCTTGCCGCCGCTTGCGGGCTTCACTTGCAGCCAGTGCTCGCCGGCATCGGTGGATCGATAAAGCGAGCCCCCTGAACCCCCGACCCAGATATCAGCTCCCAGCGCGGCCAAAGCTCGAAAAACAGAATTGCCGGCGACCGGGATTGTCGCCCAGGTCCTGCCCGCGTCGAGTGAGCGTTGCAGCGTGCCATCGGAGGACAAGGTCCAACGGGGCACTATCCTCCCTCGAGTCGTCAGTTCAGCATTCTTTGTCGAAGCGGCATGCGCTAAGTGAGGCGAAATCGCATCGGCCGTGGTTCGATTGCTCAGCGCCCGAGTGTCATTGCGTACCAACCCTGATTGCGCATCTCGCGTCTTTGAAGGGGCGTCCTTCGCTTTTCCAGGTGCACTCTCGAGCTCGGCCGGAGCAGCTTTGGCCTCCAAGGTCACGACTTGGTTGGAGGCCGCGACCTGCATGTTGTTTCCCTGCTCTTTTTCTAATTCCGCGCGATCCTCATCCGCTGACTTGGCTGACAACGGCGGCGAAGCAGGAACTGCGACATGCGGCATCGGAGATGCGAAGTTACCCTCGGCAACCTTGGTCGCTCTGGATGGCTTCGTAATACTCACGTCGTTCTTCTTCCGATTGGAAAATTCAGCCCGCTTCGACTGGGCGGCAACGGAATCTACTGCAAGCGCTCTGTATGACGGCGAAGCGGAAGCGGCAAGCTTATCGGTCAGCTCTTCTGCCCGCGCTTCGGGTTTCCGTTTCGAATCGGTCTGAGCAGACTGCGTGGTGGAGACGTGCGACGAATGACGCGACAGCTTGGGCAGCGTAACGGCAACAGTCACGACCGCTACACTGGCTGCCAATCCGCCCCAGCGGAGTATGGGCCCGCGCAGCCATCCCGAGCTAGGGAGGACCGGAGTCACGGCGCCACTGGCTTCCAAGTCGCGGGTCGCCAAGGACACGATGTCCCGACAATCGCCACATCGCGCCAGATGTTCCAGCAGCTGAACTCGTTCGGTCTTGCCTAGCGACCGATCGGTAAATGCGGCAAGCAAGTCCGGATCAGGATGTCTGCCGCCCTGCTTGGCCGCGGCCCGCAAGCGCTGCCGAATTAATTTGGGGAGTTGCTCCATTGATTACTTCTTCCGCCTCTGTCGTTTACCTCAACTCGGCCTGCTCAGCCCGATCCTTCACCCGCAGAGGCTTCTGCCTTCTTATCAGGGAACGCCGCAACGTCCCTTTCTTGCGTCAGGCGGTTGCGGATATTCACCCGCAAGTCACGTACATCGACCTCCATTGCCTCTTGCGCCTGGCGGCGGCTCATTCCGGTTCGGCCTAAAGCAGCCAAAATCTGTTTGCGCACTGACTTAGCCAACTTCTCGACTCTGCGGCTGATGGTGGACTCATGTACTCCAAGCGTGCGCCCAATCTCCGCCAGCGTGCGGCCATCCAGATGATAGGACGCCAAAATGAAACGGTCTTCGGCGGGGAGTGCTGCTAGCGCCTCATCCGTAGCAATTTCCAGGCGTGAGTCAACTGTCACCACAGGTTCTGGATCGGCAGCGGCGAACTGCGCACCTTCTTCGCTTTCCTCGTCCAAGCTAACGTATTTTCGGCCGCGGCGATAGCGGTTCACATACTCCTGCGCCATCACGGTACGCAGCCATCCTTCCAACGAACCGCGCCCGGTATACGACGCGAGCTTAGAGACGCGTTGGCCTTCGCGAGTCGACGTTCCGTAAAGATCGGCGTAAAGGGAGTCTGCCAGTTCGCGCGCCGCCGAACTTTCCTTAGCGATATACGAGCCGATGTCATAGAGCTTCTCGCGATAACGCGGCATGAAGATTTCCCATGCGCGCTCGCTGCCAGCGGCACAAGCGCGCGCCAGTGCCAGCTCTTCCACTCGCAAACTGAAGTAGAGGTCGCTTATGTTTTGTTGAGTAGCAGCAGCGGGTAGATACTTCTGGGAAATGCTTTTTAGGATGACAACAAACTGCTCCTTGGTCAGACCAAGCTGCTCGCCTTTGCTCTTGCTGTAGAGATCCAACACGACGGACTCCAATCCCAAGGCCATCTCTGCTACGGATTGGACACCGTGGCTTGTCACTGCGGATACCCTTCCCTTCGGATGCTACCAATTTTTCAGATGCAAGAAGCTGAAATTTTGCCGTTCGATTAACAGTCAGGGTTGAAAAAGGGACACCCCGGGAAAGCGACCTCCCCGCGGATGCCGGAGTGTCCCTCGACGCCCTTGGAGGACCAACATGAGTTTGAAGATATGGATCCCGATTCTGGTGCTCGCGTTATTTGCAGCGGCGGCGATCTTCATCACGCCCTGCACGGGTGGCGAAGTCCCTTTGACATCCGGGTACAAAGTGTTACCGCCCATCCGGCATGGCAACCTCACGGTATTTCCAGTAGCGGCCGCCTCCTCCCATAACACGCAATCTTTCCTTACGCTCGACGAGGGATTGCGCTCCGGCGAAGTAATCGTAACCGAGGGTGGCAACGTACAGCCACTGATGAGACGTCGCAACAGGCCGGTCACTCACGATGAAGCGCAAGTGAACCGGCTGGTATTGGTAAACAATTCCAAGCGGCCCCTGATCCTGCTGGCCGGCGAGATTGTAACGGGGGGCAAGCAGGATCGCGTGATTGGCAAAGATCGTTTGGTGCCGGCCGAGAGCGATCCCATCGATCTTGGTGTCTTTTGTGTAGAACCGGGACGTTGGACCGCAACGTCAGCTAAATTCGGCTCACTAGGGGTAGCGATGGCACAACCTGCAGTTCGCGCTCGCGCCATGTCGGACAAAGATCAGGCCAAAGTTTGGTCAGAGGTGAGGAACGCGCAAGCAGGGGTTGCTTCGCGCCTTCCCGCCGCCGCCGCGAGTGAAGTCGCAGGAACTAGTTCTTACGCGCGAGTGATGCAGAACGAAGAAGTGAAACAGCAGGTGGACTCGATCGCCGAACCCATCCAGCGCAACTATCAGAGCCTGATTCAGCAACTGCGGGAACGGAATGCTGTGGGCGTGGTGGTCGCGGTGAATGGGGAAATGATCTGGGCAGATATTTTTGCCAGCACCGCCCTACTGGAAAAATATTGGCCCAAGCTAGTTCGGTCGTACGCCGCCGAAGCATTTGTCACCAAAGCCAAGGGGCGCGAAACAGATGTGAAATCGGCCCAGGAATTTCTCGACGTCATGGAGGGGCGTCGCGAGACAGTGGAAAGCGAACCCGGCCTCTACCGTCATACAGAAATCACTGGCGACGGCTTCAAGGCATTCGAACTGACGGCTTTGCTGCCAAAAACCGGGTTTGATCTACACCTGGCAAAGATGGCGGAGTAAGGGAATAGGCCGCTGTCGTTCCAAAGCGGCCATCTCTTATTCATTTAATCGACGCGGAATCGCGCATCATAGCAAGCTGATCCCGTCCTGGAGCGTGGGATATCTCAAGACAGGCAGCAGTTCGCGCTTCATTCGTGAGTTGTCGGCTACGCAAGAAGTCATGCCCGCCTTGACGACGTCCCGATTCAGAGGAGCAGGTGTCCGTAACGCCAGCGCTGCCATCTCCACGCTGAACCCGGCCAAGTGGAACATCCACGCCGGCAGACGGTAGGGACGGGGATACTTATAGTGATCGGCCAAGCAGTCCAGAAAATCCTGAAGCGTGAGCGGTGCGTCATCGCAGACTTGATAGATGCCGCGCATGTTCTCGCCTTCAATAGCAGCTTGAAGCGCCAACAGGAAATCCGGTAAGGCGATCAGATGGGCCCAGGTCGGCTCTCTCCACACTGCCATCAACCGATGTCGCAGCAGGCATCGAGCGGCTTGCACCATCTTGATCTCGCGTCCATAAACGATCCCGGATCGAAATATGACCGGCGTTGTCGCACTATCCTTGCAAGCTTCGAGTAACTGTCTCTCGGCCTCAAGACGAGTGCGGAAATGGATCACATTTGAACTTGCATCCATCCGTCCGGCCGCCGGGTGATCAGGAGTGGTCTCGCCTTCGACATGCGGAAAACTGACCAGGATGAATTTCCGCACGCCGGCTTTTTTGGCGGCTTCGATCAAATTCTTTACATAATCGACGTTGGTTTTTGTCAGAAACCTTTCCGGCAAGGGCGCAAACAGGACACCGGCAAGATGGACAACACAATCTATTCCAGTGCAGACGCCCTCAAGGGTGTCCGGTCGGGCAAGGTCAGCCCGGCAGCACGACACATTCTCACAGCCTTCAATATTGAAAGGTAACGAAGACCTGTGCACCAGCAGACGCAACTCGTGCGTCCCGTTGATGAGATGCCGTGAGAGATGGGAACCCAGATTGCCCGATGCTCCCGCAATGAGAATCTTCACTCAACTTCCTCTTAGACAGAGAACCTTTGGAATGGACGAGTGGGACGTTGGAAAACTTTAGCTTAGTTGGACGCTGAGCTATACCAATTTCTCCAGGCGCTCGAATCTTCGGGAAGATTCTGGCCTGTAATGTCGCGTAGCGCATGATAGACCCAGCTACGAGTTTGCACGTCGAGCGATGCGTCCTCTGTGTAGTTCAACAACTGCGAAATCACACTGCGACGCTGCTCCTGCGTCAGCATTCCGGATTGCGCCAGGCTGCAAGCGGCGCGCTCGCGGACCATGGGCGAAGGGTCGTCGTGGAAGATCTGTAGCAAGGGAGCGATGGTTTCGTTTGTGCCCAGGTAGGCAAGTCCTTCCACCGCCCAATGACGAATCTCAGGATTGGAATCTTGCAGCTGAGCTGCCAAAACCTGGATGGCTCGTTCACGTGCAACGCCACGATTACCAAGAAGTCCCAACGTCCACAATGCCCAAATCCGCTGCGATTGCGGGCCTGATTCGGCCTGCTGGATCAGAGACTCCATATTGTCCCCAGTCTTGGCTACGTTCATGGCTGCGAGGTCGACTTCAATGGCGGCGGCTCGGACGCGAAGGTCGTTGGAGTTAAGTCCTGTTGTGATCAATTGTCGGCACGGGCCGCGATCTGGTCATTGGCGCCTTCGTAATGATTAATGACGCGCTCCAGAAGAAGTTCCGCTTGATGCTGGGCGCTTGTGTGGTCGAGTTTTTCAAGTTCGTGCGGAGACATGATTGCAGGCGACGCCGGCTCCGGCTTTCCTTGCAGAGAAAGAAATTGTGAAATTTCTGTCCACGCCGCTCGAGCCGGGCCGCCACTCACGAAAGCCAGTGCGAGCAGGGCTCCCGCAGCGATCGCAATAAATGCTCGTGGATTTCCCCCGTCCGGTTTGATGGATCCAGGAGAACGCTGCTCCGACGCGGGTCCCAATGAGCCATAATCCGGGGTCGGTTTCAGGCGTGAATCCGCTTCCGGCTGCGGATCTCCCTCCCAGGCATGCATGCTGGATAGTTTAGGAGGCATAGGAAATAGGGTAAAGTTACCTCCGGGTCATAATGTTATTACCTGGCGTAGCGTGGGGCGAAAATTTCGAAAATGAGGACATCCCAAATGAAGCATGCGTTCTGCACTAGCATTCGCGTGGCGATGATCAGTCTGTTGGTAACCAGCTTCGCCATGGCCGCCTCAGGCTATCACGTAATAGAAACATACAAGCTCGGAGGAGACGGTGGCTGGGACTATCTAACGTTTGACGGCTCTTCCCGCCGTTTGTTCATTTCGCGCGCCACCCATGTAATGGTGATTGACGCGGATTCCGGCAGATCGTTGGGAGATATTCCGGACACGCCCGGCGTGCACGGAATCGCACTCGCGCCCGACCTTGGACGTGGTTTTGTCAGCAGCGGACGTGAAAGCACGGTCACCATCTTCGACCTGAAATCGCTGAAGTCTCTGGGCAAGGTCAAAGTTGGCGATAACCCTGACGCCATCCTTTTCGATCCGGCGACGAACCGTGTCTTCACTTTCAACGGCCATAGTAATGATTCCACTGCCATTGACGCCGCCAAAGGCGCAGTCGTCGGCACCATCAAGCTGGATGGGAAGCCTGAGTTCGCCGTCAGCGACGGCAAGGGTGAAATTTTCGTCAATCTAGAAGACAAGAGCCAGTTGCTCGCACTCGATCCCAACAAGCTGGAAGTGAAGTCGCGCTGGCCCTTGGCTCCGTGCCAGGAGCCGAGCGGACTCGCTCTGGATGGCAAGAATCGGCGACTGTTTTCCGCGTGCGACAACAAAATGATGGCAATCGTGGACGCCGACAGCGGCAAGCTCGTCACCACAGTTCCGATTGGCGGAGGAGTGGACGCGGCAGCTTTTGATCCGGAAACGAGTCTGGCGTTCGCTTCGTGCGACGAGGGTGTTCTCACCGTAGTGCGGGAAGATTCCCCAAATAAGTTCAGTGTGGCGGAGAATGTGTCGACCCAGGAAGGCGCTCGCACCATGGCGCTTGATCCTAAGACTCACCAGGTTTTTACGGTGACGGCGAAATTCGGGCCCCCGCCGGCGCCTACGCCGGAACAGCCGCGTCCGCGACGAACGATTCTGCCGGATTCATTCGTGGTGCTGGTCTTGGGCAAGTAAATCATCGGAGGGCATACATGCCGGAGTGGGTGGAATGGGTGGGATGGGTTGCGACGTTGGTCTTCGCCATTTCTTATTTCTTCAGGAATCCCAAGAGTTTGCGTTGGATCCAAGCGTTGGCGGCATTGCTCTGGATAGCCTACGGCCTCTCCATCCACGCTCGCCCAGTAATTGTTTCCAATGTCATCGTGGCCACCGCGGCCGTGTATTCTTCATTTCGCAAACCGAAGGAAACTGCAGCAGTACCTTGAAGTCGGATGCCATCAAGGTTGTAAACTAAGGCGAGCTTGGGTGCGCCACCTGAGCGTGGGGTGATCGTGAGCAGTGGCGATGAGAAGTTTTACCGGGCCCGTATTACACAGCGTGCGGATTATTCCGCCGATCTTTGGATGATTCGTATCCGGACTGAAGGCGAATTCAAGTTCGCTCCCGGGCAATACGCGACCTTGGGAGTACAAGACCCGGAAAAACGCCACGAGCGACCCTACTCGATTGTTTCCTCTCCCTACGAAAGCGAAATCGAGTTCTTCTTTGAGCTCGTCCCTCAAGGAGAACTGACGCCTCTCATCTACAAATTGCAAGTGGGCGACGAAATTCAAATGCGAAAGGTTCCCAAAGGACGGTTTACCCTGCAAACCGCCAGCGGACGCACGAGCCATCTGTTGGTGTGCACGGTTACCGGAATTGCGCCATTTGTAAGCTATATCCGAACGCTGCACAAAGATTGGAAGGAAGGGAAATTTACCGGCGAGCATAAACTCTTCCTGTTGAACGGCGCCAGCCGTTCATGGGAGTTCGGATATCGTGATGAGCTGCAAAAAATCGCTCACGAAGTCCCTTGGCTCACTTACGTGCCCACAGTTAGCCGTCCCTGGGACGATCAAAAATGGATGGGCGAGACCGGTCGAGTGGACGATGTGTTGCGCAAATATGCTGACATGTGGGGCCTTACGGGTGCGAACGCAGTGGGCTATCTATGCGGCCATCCACAAATGATCGAACACGGCAAAGGCATGCTGCAACGAATCGGTTTTACCAAGGACGTGCTGAAGGAAGAAGTTTACTGGATCCCGGGCAAGGAAGCGGCCGCGCAATAATTGCCACTACGTTGGCGCCTAGCTCTCGGGCGGCGCAAAAAACACCAGGACAACCAGCTCCTCGGTGATTTCAAAAAAATTGTGCTGCACGTTTGCAGCAACAAAGATAACGCTGCCTGCCGCTACCGCTTGCGCTTCGCCTCCAATTCGCATGCGTGCGCGACCCCTGATCACGTAATACATCTCATCTTCCCGGTGGGGTTTTTGAGTATCCGTGCTTCCCGCTGACAGGACATAAACTCCAGCACTCAGGGATGAAACACGCAAAAACTCAAGATAGGCCTTTCCACTTTCTTTGCGTACTTCTTCCAATTGAGCAATATCGAAGAAGTTTTGTGGTTCCTTGCCGCTCACTGCAATGCTCCGCCGAAGAAAATCGCGGTGTACTGGGCCGCTAACTGTTCAGCTTGAAGCGTCCCTTCAGGCTTGTGCCACTGATAAACCCAGTTAATCATTCCCAGCAGGGCGAACGCTGCCGCCCGCGGACTGACGATCCCCTTGGACTGGCGCGCTCGTTGCACTTCGGCGATTAGATTCTCCATAAAGTGCACATAGTCCTTCTTCCGCGAGTTGATGCGCTTGCGTAAGGGCGGCGGCAAAGGGTGGTTTTCGTGCAACATGACGGTGATTTCACGATCACGCACGCTAAGTACGACGCCGATATGTAATCGGATGAGCATGCGCAGGCGCTGTTCCGGATCCGCGATGCCGCGCACTGGGTCGATCACGCGTTGCTGTGTGATGTCCATGGCGTGGTCCATCAGATTGAAAAGGATCTCATCCTTACTCTGGAAATGATGATAGAGGCCGCCTTTGCTCAACTTCAGGGTAGCTGCAATGTCGTTCATCGAGGTGGCGTCATAGCCGCGTTGCTGGAAAAGGCGCGCTGCAGTATGCAAGATGTCCTGGCGGGAATCGGTGGCGGTTTCGCGAGTCATTGCTGGACAGGATATACAGCGCGAAACCGGAATGCCAATAGAGGGAAATCTGGGGCTTGACAGGGTGTCCATCCAGCCGCTATCATCCCTAAACCGACCGACCGGTCGGTCTGCCATTGGAGACCCTCCGCCGGTCAGCTCTTTTTAAAGATCAGGGAACGAATTTCCCTGCTCAAACTGAAGTTCCAGGAGCAACCTGTGGCGACGGTTTTCTATGAGCACGATGCTAATCCAGCGGCCCTAAAGGGCAAAGTGATCGCAATTCTTGGCTACGGCAGCCAGGGACATGCGCAGGCGCAAAATTTGCGCGACAGTGGCTACAACGTGGTGGTGGGCCTCGATCCGAAACGACCCAGCGCGCAACAGGCGAAGGCGGACGGGTTCACAGTCCTCTCTCCCGCAGAGGCCGCTGGGCGCGCGGACTGGATCCAGATTCTCACGCCCGATGAGACTCAGGGCGACTTCTACGAATCCGCCATCAAGCCAGCGCTCCGCCCCGGAAAGATTCTCGGCGTTTCCCATGGTTTCAGTATTCATTTCAAGACCATTGTTCCACCGATAGATGTCGACGTGGTCATGATTGCCCCCAAGAGTCCGGGTCATCTTCTGCGGCGTATTTATTCGGAAGGCCGCGGCGTTCCTTCCCTGCTTGCCATCCACCAGGATGCTAGTGGCCGCGCCCGCGAATATGCTCTTTGCTACGCGCATGGAATTGGTTCGACCCGGGCGGGAGTTCTGCAAACCACCTTCAAGGAAGAGACCGAGAGCGATCTGTTCGGAGAACAAGCCGTTCTGTGTGGCGGGTTGACTTCGCTCATCAAGAAGGGATTCGAAACCCTGGTTGAGGCCGGTTATCAGCCCGAGGTCGCCTACTTTGAGTGTCTGCATGAGATGAAGTTGATCGTCGATCTCATCTACGAGGGTGGATTGGCGCGGATGCGCTACTCCATCTCCAACACCGCCGAGTACGGCGATCTTACCCGTGGACCACAGGTAGTACCAGATTCCACGCGAACTGCCATGAAAGAAATCCTGGCGCGCATTCAAGACGGCAGTTTTGCCCGCGAGTGGATTGAAGAAAACAAAAAAGGCGGCCGGAATTTTGCCGCTTTGCGTGAGAGGGAGAAACGCCACTCCATCGAAGAAGTCGGCACTCGCTTGCGCGCCATGATGTCATGGCTACCCAAAGAAGCGAAGAAGGCCGGTACTACTGAAAAGCCACAGGCGCAGGTCGTGAATGCTTAGAGGAGCTGACATCGTTTTACAGTGTCTGCGGGCCGAGGGCGTGGACCTGGTGTTCGGATATCCCGGCGGCGCCATCATGCCGTTGTACGACGCGCTCGATGGCAGCGGAATCCGGCACATCCTTACGCGACACGAGCAGGGCGCGGTATTTGCCGCTGAGGGATACGCTCGCACTACCGGCAAAGTGGGAGTCGCCATCGCGACTAGCGGACCAGGGGCGACCAATCTTGTCACGGGCATCGCCGATGCCAAGATGGATTCCGTTCCATTGGTGTGCATCACCGGGCAGGTACGCAGCAATCTGATCGGCACTGACGCGTTTCAGGAAACGGATGTCTTTGGGCTGACGCTGTCCCTTACCAAGTGGAGCTGTCTGGCTCGTTCCATCGAAGAAATTCCGGAAGTGATTGCCCAGGGATTTCACTGGGCGCGCAGCGGACGCCCAGGTCCGGTGGTGCTCGATCTTCCCGTTGATTTGCTAAAGGCTACGATGGAATTTCGGGGACCGGCGAAGTTCACTCCCCGCGCCAAGCCGGCAGATGTTCACACTTCAAGTTCTTCCGAAACCTTGATCGCGCTGCTCGAACAGGCGAAGAAGCCTGTGGCCCTGGTGGGTGCAGGTGCGAAGCTTTCCGGTGCAGTTTCGGAATTGCGGCGTTTGCTGGATGATCTGAATATTCCAACTTTTGCCACGGTCCACGGGCTTGGAGCGGTTCCACCGGACGCGCCTTATTACCTCGGCATGGTGGGGATGCACGGTACGCGCGCGGCCAATATGGCGCTGCACGAAACCGATCTGCTGGTGGTATTCGGCGCAAGACTTGATGATCGCGTGACCGGAGATCCGTCGCGCTTCGCTCCCCATGCTCGCATTGTGCACTTTGAAATTGATCCAGCCCAGCTCGACCGCGTACGGGCTTGTGAGCTCCCCGTCATCGGAGATCTGGCAGAAACTATTCCCGCTTTTCATCAGGCTGTCTCCCGCGTTTCTTTGCCCAACTGGAGTGACTGGCGCGCTGTAGCCGGTGGGGCGGAGCGCGCCGAGGTTGATCCTCGCGGATTAGCTCAGCCGACCATCCGTTTTCTGGACGAGCTTTTCAGCCGCCTTCCCAACGACAGCATCATTGTCGCCGATGTGGGCCAGCATCAGATGTGGGCGGCGCAGCGTTATCGTTCGTCGTCTCCCCGAGGATTCATTACTTCGGGAGGTTTAGGCGCGATGGGTTTCGCCCTACCTGCCGCGGTTGGAGTTCAGTTAGCCAAACCAGATGCCACGGTGCTCTGTGTTTCCGGCGATGGCGGATTCCAGATGAATATTCAGGAACTGGCTACCGTCCACAGGCTGGGATTACCCCTGAAGCTGGTCATCGTGGATAACAAATATCTCGGCATGGTGCGGCAGTGGCAGCAACTGTTCTACAAACGCAATTATGCAGAGACTGATCTAAGCGACAATCCGGATTTCGTTGCCATCGCCAAGGCTTACAAAATTCATGCGCAGCGCGTGTCCGAAGAAGCAATGAGCGAATTCCCGGTCGCATCTGCAACCGCGAACGTGCTCGATCGCTTCTTGCAATCGCGTGAGCCGGAGCTGCTGGTTTTTGATTGTCAACCGGAAGCGAACGTTTTCCCGATGGTGCCGTCGGGAGCGGCGTTGTCCGAGATGATGTTCGAAGAGGACTAGGTTTGCGAGTTTTGGGTCAAGGAGAGAGCCATGCAGGTTTTTCACATTCGCTATCGCAACACGCAGGGCACGCTGATGCGCATTCTGAACGCCGTCTCACGGCGCGGGCTCGACCTGCCTTACGTCCAGGCCGAAGCTCTGGATCACACGCATAACGTCACGTTGCTGCTGGATGTGAATCCCAAGCAAATAGGTCAGCTCTGCCGCGACTGGCATGCCATTGTGGATGTGACTGATGTCCGCGCCGGTGCGCCCGTAAAAGATGCTATCGATCCCACTTGCGACTGGGTGGCGACGCCACATCCGCCGTCGCCGGCAGCAGTTTCAGACGACGGAACCCGAGCAGCCATGGCTTAGAACTCTAGGCGGCCTTTCTTGCAACACCGGATTCTTCTTTTTGCCTCTTCCTCTGTCATAATCTTCCTCCCATGGATCTCAAACATCGCAGTCGTGGTATTACCGACGGGCGTGATCGCGCTGGAGCCCGCGCCATGTTCAAGGCGATTGGTTTCACCGATACCGATCTCAGCAAGCCGCTGATCGGTGTCGCCAATACATGGATTGAAACTATGCCCTGCAACTTTCATCTGCGCAGGCTTTCGGCCAAGGTGAAGGAAGGCGTTCGCGCCGCTGGAGGCACGCCCATGGAGTTCAACACCATCGCCATCAGCGACGGCGAAACTATGGGTACGGAGGGAATGAGGGCGTCGCTGGTCAGCCGGGAAATTATCGCCGACTCCATCGAACTGGTTTGCCGCGGACAGATGTTCGACGCACTGGTCTGCGTTGTGGGATGCGACAAAACAATCCCAGCGGCAGCCATGGCGCTGGCACGGCTGAATATTCCTGGGCTGGTGTTGTACGGCGGCACCATCGCTGCCGGAACCTATCGCGGCAAAGACGTCACCATTCAAGATGTCTTCGAGGCCATTGGCGCCAACGCCGCGGGAAAAATAACCGACACGGAATTGCGAGATTTAGAAAATGTCGCTTGTCCCGGCTCGGGAGCGTGCGGCGGACAATACACGGCCAACACAATGTCCACCGTAATGGAGTTGATTGGTCTTTCACCCATGGGCTTCAACGGCGTGCCCGCGATGGATGCGCGCAAGGATGAAGTGGCATTCCGCTGCGGAGAGATTGTTTTGGATTTGCTCAAGCGCGGCGTGCGTCCTAAAGACATTTTGACCCGCGCAGCATTTCAGAATGCCATCGCGGGCGTGGCCTGCACTGGCGGATCTACCAATGCGGTGTTGCACTTGTTGGCGATTGCGCGCGAGTCCGGCGTCACTTTGGTGATGGACGATTTCCAGAAAGTCAGCGAACGCACTCCGCTGCTTGCCGACTTGAAGCCGGCAGGCCGATTCGTAGCCGCCGATGTAGATAAGGCCGGGGGCATTCCGCTTATCGCCAAACGCCTGCTGGAATGCCACTGCGCCGATGGCTCCACTCTTACGGTCACCGGACGCGCATTCGCGGAAGAAGCCAACGCTGCGAAGGAAGCTCCGGGACAGCAGGTCATTGCTCCCGTGAGCCATCCATTGAAAGCTACTGGCGGACTGGTCATTCTGCACGGCAATCTCTCGCCTGAGGGATGTGTAGCCAAGATCAGTGGACACGAACGGCTCAGTCATCGCGGGCCGGCGCGGGTATTTGATTCTGAAGAAGCTGCCATGAGCGCTGTCACCACCAAGCGCATCAAGGCCGGTGATGTCGTCGTCATCCGCAATGAAGGACCGAAAGGTGGGCCTGGAATGCGGGAAATGTTAGGAGTAACTGCGGCAATTGTTGGCGAAGGACTGGGCGAGAGCGTTGCCCTGCTGACGGACGGCCGTTTCAGCGGCGCCACCCGCGGCTTGATGATTGGTCATGTGTCTCCCGAAGCCGCGCTGGGTGGGCCAATCGCCGCTCTGCACGAAGGTGATACGGTTCACATTGATGTGAATCAGCGGGTGTTGGAAGTTGAACTCAGCGATGCTGCTTTGCGTCAACGATTGGCGGAGTGGAAAACTCCGGAGCCGCGCTACGCAAGCGGTGTCTTTGCAAAATACGCGGCGCTGGTGTCTTCGGCTTCGCAAGGCGCGATCACGCAGGCGAAGTAGCGGCGAGTCGCTAGTGTTCAGCGTTGACGGTTCACAGCGCTCGAACGGAAATCAATTGTTACGAATCACCAACCACACGAAGACGTTGTGGTGAACTGTCCCCCTTTGCCCCGCCTTCACTCGTCTGGAATCCCTCGGATGGAGACAGTCATCCCTCCAAGGTGCACTCGCGAAAGCCGCCTGCCCGGCTTGGGTGGAAAAATATCGGCGACTTCAAATACGCCTGCGTTCCGCATTTTCGCGACTGACGAGTACTGTGTGGCAGTATCTTTGTGGAAGCGAAAAAGAATTTGCAATTTGCCCGGCACGGGAGTTGTACCGGAATAAGCCGGTGCGAATTCCCACTTTTCCACCCGAGCTTCGAGCCACCGCCTAAAGTCATCAGAGGCAAATCCAACATCTGTCACAGATGGGCGTCCGAGCGCGTCGATTTCCAGCGTCGCCAAAACCTCGAACGGTGGGGAGAACGGGGCGTTGCTGAAATCCATGGTACTTGCATCCATAACCACGGGTTGGCGGCGCGCGTCGGCATCGGAGCGTTCAACGACCGAGCCATCGCCAAATTGAATCTGAACAAAGCTGGCATGCGCACTGGTCGGACAATCCGCGACAAAAGACGGGCTCGACATCGACCAAATGTTTTTCTCTCCAGGCGTTACAGGTTTATCGAGCGGGATCCATGTTTGGCTTCGTACTTAGGTGAGGAAGGCGAGGTATCCCTTCTATAGGCGTCGAACTTGAACACATGGAACAGCATGTTAAACATGTATTGCCCTTGCTGGTCTCTCAGCTCCACAACAGCCAGCAGGCTGACGACCGGCTTGGAGCTCCTGTTCGTGAACAAGAAGTCACCGTAAGAACGAGGAAACTTTGCAATAAAGTGCAGTCTACTCACCTCAGCCATACGTCGATCGACGGGAATATCAAAAGGTATACGGCGTCACAAGAACGACCGTACCGGAGTTCTGCCGCCGCTAAGGACCACCATGTAAGGGCGACTAGTATCAAGATAATCGTCTTTTGTATCTCGTTCATCTCCTCAGTCGGTTTCTGGCGTGCACGTTATCTGCTGTGTCTGCTTAATCTAAATGGAGGATAAAAAGAATTGGCCGCACCTACTCACCAGGCGCTCACGAGCCACTAATGAACCGCGATGTGCTCCAGTGCGGTTCTCAATTCCTCTGGCTTGAATCCAAACGGTCCGGGCTTACTCTTGTAGGCGATCTGCCCTTTGATGTCGATCAAATAAATACGATCAGGCCACCCTGTATAAGCCTTCTTCACTGAATTGTCGAAGCCATCGAGCACGGCGGGAAACTTTATTCCCAGTTTGCGAACGCAACTGCCCGCCACAGACTCTCGCTCTTGATAATCTTTCGGACTGGCGAAGACGATCTTTTCTTTTATGTTGCTCTGGCTCTGCCACACGTCGGTGGGATGGGCTTCCAGGATATACACGATGAGAAAGGCGACTTGCGACCCGTACTGGTCGTAAAGTTTGTTGAGGGCAGGAACCTCCCGCCGGAATGGTGGTCAAGTGTAGCTGCCGAACACCAAAACCACGGGCTGCCGGGAGCTCAGAGCTGAGAGCTGGACCTTATCGCTCTTATCCAACTTCAGCAGGGAGAAATCCGGCGCGGGATCGCCTTTTTGCAGTCGCCCCGACCTGGCATGGGTCCACATGGTCTCAAACAGAAGCATTAGATAAGCCGCGTCCGGCATCTTGGACATCACGCGGCCGAAGGTTTCCGGCGGTTGATTCATGGCCCACAAAATGTAACCGGCGAAAAGTAAATAGGCCACCGCGAGACCGACAAACAGCCTGAGAAGAATCTTTCGCACAGATGCCCTTAAAGCCACAGTTTGACGACTAGCATATCACCCGGAAACTGGCTAGCACGGCGCAATTACGCGTGTTATATCCGTGATAAGCGCTACCAGCAGCCAACCAGCTCTGCTGCCCCCACATCTAAGGCTCAAGTTTCTAAGCATAGGGGACTCCATGCGATTCTTTTGCACATTCTCTGGGGGATTAGCTGCTCTCTTGTCAATATTATTGTTTTCGGGTTGCGGGGGTGGAAGTTCCACTTCCACCCCGCCGCCCGCGCCGCCGCCGCCGCCGAATCCCGTTCAGGTCACCGTAACTCTGTCGGGATCTGGTAGCGGCACTGTGACGAGCACTCCCGCCGGTATCGACTGTGGCAAAACTTGCAGTCAAACTTTTTCTGCCGGAACTCAAGTCACGTTAAACGCGACTCCAGCTACTGGATTCACCTTCGTGGGATGGGGTGGTGCGTGCACCGGCACCGGTGCTTGCGCTCTTCCGACAACCGGCGCTCAATCCGTGACTGCTAGTTTCAGCGTGGTAGCATCGCTGCAATCCATCAATCACATCATCTTCATGGTTCAGGAAAATCGTGGATTTGATCACTACTTTGGCCATTTGAACAACTATCGCACGGCCCCGCCTTACAATTTGCCTCCGGATGTGGATGGAACCCCCGCCAACGCATCTAACCCGAGTGCAGCGGATCTTACGATCCCTATAACTCCGTTCCTCATGAATAGCGTATGTGTGGAAAATCAGAGCCCCTCATGGAATGAGAGCCACACCGATTACAACCGGCAGGACCCGCTCTCTGCTATCGCCACTCTGGATGGTTTTGTCTACATCTCTTCCAAGGATGACCCTTCCAACGGCGGATTTGATCCCGGTGGCACGCGAGCTATGGCTTATTACGACCAGACCGCGCTGCCTTACTACTATTTCATGGCAACAAATTTCGCTACTTCGGATGCGTGGTTTGCACCGGTAATGACGCGTACCCAACCAAATCGTATGTATTTGATGGCAGGCACATCGGCTGGCCACGTCTATCCGCTACCGAAAGGGGCACCGCCACTCACCAATAAGACCATTTTTCAGCTGTTGGACGAAAATAAGATTTCATGGAAGGTGTACGTTACGGACTCTTTTGGTAGTGCCCATCCGATCGGCGGAACTCTGTTTAGCATGTTCGCGTATGCACAGGGTCCTGGTCTGCAGAACATCGTGCCGGCCTCGCAATTCCTGACTGACGCGGCCAATGGCACCTTGCCGCAAGTGGCGATGATTGAGCCTGGATATGCCAGCGGTTTGGATGAACATCCCGCGGCCTTAACTCCGGGAGGGAATATACAAAAAGGGGCTGAGTACGTTTCCTCTCTTATCAACGGCTTAATGACAAGTCCGTCGTGGAGCGACTCGGTTTTCATACTTACCTGGGATGAAGGTGGCGGTTTCTATGATCATGTTCCGCCCGCGCCGGCGGTGAAACCCGATACCACTGGGCCTTCCGATCTGGCCGGCCCTCCCAACCCTGACATTTGCTACCAGAATACGACCGCCCCAACCTGCGATTTCAACTACACGGGATTCAGGGTTCCGATGATTCTGCTTTCACCGTTCGCCAACAAGAATTCTGTGTCACACGTGACTCGGGACTACACGTCAATCCTTAAACTCATCGAAAAGCGGTTTGGCCTTACCAGCTTGACCTTGCGCGATGCGGCGCAGCCAGATATGGATGAGTTCTTTGACTTTGTGAATGTTCCCTGGAAAACACCCCCCTCGCCGCCAGTTCAACCGAGAACCGGGCTTTGCTATATCGATCACTTGCCCTAGATTGGAGATTGTTCGATAGACAACCACTACGTTACCCAACGAATCTGAAGCTGGGGCCCTGCACCATACTGCTCGCAGAGAGTGGGTAATCCGTGAAAAACATATTCATTCAGCGAAAGCGGGTGCTGCTCGCCAGCTTGAGCCTGGCCATCTGCCTGGGCTGTGCCACGCACAACATTGTTCAGGTTCCGACCGGCCGTATCGAAGTCCAACCCGCCGCCTTCAACCAATACAGCCCTGAGCAGGATATTGAAATTGGGCGCCAAGCCATGGCGGAAGTGAATCGCCAGATGCCGGTGCTTCCCGATTCCAATCCAGTCTCAAAGTATGTGCAGCAACTCGGGCAGCAACTGGCCGCGCATGCGCCGGGCCCAGTTAAATGGCCATTTAGTTTTCATGTAGTAAACATCAAAGAGATCAATGCGTTCGCTCTTCCGGGAGGACCGATATACATACACGTTGGCACCATTCAGGCGGCGGATGACGAAGGTCAGTTGGCCGGTGTGATGGCGCACGAGATCTCGCACGTGGTTTTGCGTCACTCCACGCAGCAAGCCAGCAAAGCCGCATTCGCGCAACTCCCGCTTGCAGTTTTAGGCGCAACCATTGGACAGGGCGCTGCCGGTCAAATCGCACAACTCGGGGCGTCCTTTGGAGTGCAGTCTCTGTTTCTGAAATATTCTCGCGACGCCGAGCGCGAAGCCGATCTGCTAGGTTCGCAAATCATGTACGACACCGGTTACAACCCCTTTTCCATGGTCGAGTTTTTCACCAAGCTTGAAAAGGAAGGTGGACCGGGTGGGCCGCAATTTCTCAGTGACCACCCGAATCCTGGGAATCGGGTGGAACTGGTTCGGCAGGCGATTAGCAAATATCCCAGGAAAAGCTACCGCAAGAACAGCGCACAATTCGAGCAGATCAAGTCGGCTGTCGCGAAGATGCACCCTCTTACCATGCAGCAGGTGGCTCAGCAGCAAAAGCAGCAGCCACAACAAGGTCAGATTAGCGAAATCAATCCTCAGGACGTAATGCCCAGCGGCCAGTTCCGCACCATGGAACACAGCGCTTTCCAGATTTCCTATCCGGATAACTGGCAAGTATTCGGAGATGCCAACTCGGCCGTCACGATCGCGCCCCAGGCTGGAGTGGCGCAGAATGCCATCGCCTACGGAGTTATTATTAATGGATTGCGACCGCAGTCGGGGCGGGACTCGCTCGATCAGGCCACGCAGGATTTGCTTAGCTCGTTGCAGCAATCGAATCCCGGACTTCGGGTAGCAAGTAACCCCCAGGATATTCAGGTGAACGGAATGCCTGGCAAGTCTGCATACCTTAGTGGAACTTCGCCGCTGCAAGGCCAGCGGGAACGGGATTGGCTTGTGACCTTACAGCGCGGGGATGGTTCAATTTTGTATCTGGTCTTCATCGCGCCAGAACGTGACTTCGGACGACTGGAGCCTACTTTCCAACAAATGCTGCGCAGTCTTAGAATCAAATAAGAAATTGGAGGTCTCTCTCATGGCCGAACGACGAAATCGTGATAATGAAGCGCGTATGGATGAGCTGGGCACCGATCCCGGTCAAGTAGGGTCTGACAGCGCCGGCCAATCAGGCGATGCCCAAGGACTTTCTGACATAGAGGAAGCGAACGAAGAGAGCGTCGAAGAGCTCGCCGACACCGATCAGGCTTTCGAGGCAGATGTGGTACAAGGTGTTGAAGATGCCGGGGACCATCCCGAAAAAGAAGTACGCACCCACCAAGACCCAGACTACCGGCGTGAGGACGACATTCCGCCCGAAAACGCAGCCTAGTGCACCGGTGGCCAGTGGTCAGGCACTAGTCACTACGCCAGAGCCATTGTGGCCGAGCAGCTGAGCCAGTAACACTTCCGGTTTGATGGGCTTTTCCAGGACCTCAAATTGGTGACCCTGGGCCCGGGCTTCGTTCAACAGGTCGGTAGTACTGGTTTGACCGGAGAATAAAATCACCCTGCAGCTTGGAGACTGTTTCCGCATTTCTATCTCAGCCGCAATGCCACTGAAGCCTGGCATTACCACATCCATGATCACGGCGTCGGGGTTGATCCGAGGAAACCAATTCAAGGCGGCGTGCGCGCCGGAGAAAGCAAACCCGTCGATACCCTCTTCTTTCAAGATCTCGAGGATTGTGTCCGCCACAATGGGCTCGTCGTCAACCACCATCACGGTAAGCTTCTTCATAAGGGTGAACTAAAAAGACGAGCTGGATTTCAGGCCGCAACTGATGCGGGTTTGCTTTCGGGCAAGAATACGGAAAATACGGTGCCGCTTTTTCCTGGCCGAACATTGCTACGGACCCGAATGAACCCCTCGTGTTTCTGAACGATACTCCTGGACACCCACAAGCCGAGACCGGTGCCAACATCGTGCTTGGTGGTAAAGAAAGGTTCAAACAACTTGCTTTGTTGTGCGGGAGCGATACCTGAACCGGTATCGGCAACCACCACGCGGATTCCGCGCCGGTTTCCGTTCCCCCAATCGTGGGACTTCGAAACCTTCAAGGTCAGCGTTCCGCCCCGAGGCATAGCGTCAATACTGTTCGCAATCAAATTAGAGAAGACTTGCCGGATTTCGCCCGCCACTGCCTGAATTTCGGTTTCCGATTCCCATATTTTTTCGACTTTTATACTTTGGCCTTCGAGCTTGTGGGTATAAACAGAAAGCACGTTTTCTAAAGTTTTGGCCACATTCATTCGAGAGGGAGACGAAATCTGGCGGTAAAATCCCAGTGTCTGCTTGGAAATATGAGCAACTCGTTCCAACTCCTGTTCCGCGAAGGCGAGATGGGTGCGCCCCTTTTCGTCCAAGGAAGGATTCTTGCGCAGCAGGTACAACAGGTTGGTTACTGCTTCGAGCGGATTGTTGATCTCATGCGCGATGCTGGCTGCCAGGCGGCCGGTCGCGGCCAGCTTCTCGGTTTTACGAAGAGTCTCTTCGGCGGCGTTGCGATCGGTGATATCGCGCGCTATCGTAGAAGCCCCAATCACGTTGCCAGCAAGATCATGAACGGGAGAGACTGACACTGAAATTTCGATTCGCGTACCGTCTTTCCGTGTTCGCGTCGTCTCATGATGCTGAACCTGCTCGCCTCGCCGCAGCTTCGACATGATCATCGGAATATCATTCGGAAGGTCTGGCGGAGAAAGCAGGGAAACGTGTTTGCCGACTACCTCTGCTTCGGTGTACCCGTAGAGGCGCTCGGCTCCCTTATTCCAGCTGGTGATAATGCCGTCCAACGTTTTACTCAGGATGGCATCATCGGAAGACTGCACAATCGCCGCCAGCCGGGCCTGGTTCACCTCGGCCGCCCGCTGCAATTTTGACCTTTGTTGCGCCAGGCTTGCAATCAAAAGACACACCAAAGCAAACAACAGCATCCGGAGAATGTCCATCGCGGAGAATCCCCAATGGGTGCCAGGATGGATAAAGAAGTAGTCGGCTGCTATCGCTGATAATGCAGTGGCATAAAGTGAAGGCCCAAAACCGCACACTCGAGCAGTGAGCGCCACCGCACCAAAGAAGAAGAGGAAAGGCAGGTTCTGCGCAGGTGGAAGGAAATTGAGCGTCAATGCGACCAGAACAAAGCCGGTGGCAATCAGATACCGCAGCCACCAGGAGCGTTCAGATATGCGATAGTTAAGGGGAAATTTTAGTGGAACCATTAACGACCGCTCCGAACTGCGATTCTGCGCATCTGCGATTCCTGGAAGATCATTCTGTAAAGCGGCTCAAGCCGCGCAACTTTTCAATGAGTTCATCAGGATGAAGCGGTTTTGCCAGTACTCGAACGAGTATCCCGCCTCGTGCACCTGTAGCAGCAAATTCGAGACGGCAGCTTGTCCAGAAAAGAGTAAGACTTTGGTATCACGACAGGTGTCGGCCACGAATTTTGCGAGCTCAACTCCGTTTATACCCGGCATAATCACGTCGGTGAGCACAACGTCGGGACAGTCCTTCTGAATCGCGCTCATGGCAGCCGTACCGCTGTATGCCGGCATTGCTTCAAAGCCGTTGTCATTCAGGATTTCCGCCACCGTGTCCGCGATGATTCGTTCATCATCGACCACTAAAATCCTTAGCTTTTCCAAAGGCGCGTGTTTACCAGGCAATCGTCCAGGCAGTGGCTTGCTGCGCCGAGGGTCATCTCCGCCAAACCACAGACTTGGTAAGAAACTCGTACCTGTGCTCGCGAGAATGCCAGCCGATGGTGTTTCTTCATCCGGCCACAAGACATAGGCAGAGTGATTCGCCTTCTGAGCTGAATAGAATTGCATGGCTTATCCAGGTAAACGAAGGAACGGACAGGTGAGGAAAAGAGTGTTGCAAATCCTGCACAAGTTGGGAAATACAGTGTTTACTGTAGGTCCCAACAGCTAGGTTTGATCATGGTCGGCCGGCGTCCCAGCGGCTTTTGATTGCGTGATATGAGCCCTCCGCCGGCGCTACAACAAAGGCGCTTCGGCGGGGGAATCCGCTCATACACTTTCGCCCACTCGAATTTGCTCCCATCATCATGGTTAAGTGGTCAAAGCCGACCCAAAATCGAGTGCGCAGTGGACGTGAATCAGAAGACGATTCCGGACCGACGGCGCTGGGCGCGGCACAAGGTGCACACTCCTGCCTTTGCCAGTTTCGATGGCGTCACCGGAGGCATGATCCTTGATCTTAGCGAACAAGGCATGTCCATGCAGACTGCGACTCCGATTGAAGCCCACCATCCGATCCAGCTCCATTTAAATTTGTCGGAGCCGACTGTCAACGTGGAGACGACAGGCTACATTGCCTGGGCCGATGCACTGGGGCGCGCCGGAGTGCGATTTTCCGAACTGCCTGAGGAGTCGCGCGTCCGGCTGCAGCAGTGGCTGGCTCTCAATGACGCCGCGCCGAGCCGGAAGGCTCCCAAGCTCAGCGTTGGCGAACCCGCGGCGTCCCCACCAAGAGCGAACTTGGGAGGAAACGCGATACGGGAATCTCTGGCCCTCAGTCTGGAGCCGGAAGCGAGCGTGTTTGAGAACAATAATCCGCGGGCCAGCTCGACTACCGCTCAATACGAGTTCAACTCTCTCGGGTCAGATTTGAATGCGTCGCTCCGTCTGATCGGTGAACGCGCACGGTCGCTCACACGCGGTACAGGAGCCGCCATTGCCCTCGCACACCACGGTTCCATGATGTGCCGAGCCAGTGTGGGCTCCAGCGCGCCGGCACTGGGCTCACGATTGGATGTCAACTCCGGTTTTTCGGGGGAGTGCGTGCGCGGCGGCCTGCCACTGCGTTGCGACGATACGGAAAACGATCCCCGCGTGGATATAGACCGATGTCGTCAACTTGCCATTCGATCAATTCTTGCCGCGCCCATCCAATACGAACGGGAAATTATTGGATTGCTTGAAGTTTTTTCCACCGCACCTTTCGCCTTTGACGAAGGCGATGTGGCCGTGGTCGAGCGCCTGGCGCAAACCGTGGTCCTCACCATGAGCCATTCCTCTGCTTTCACCTCCCGCTAGCAAAGATTTGAAGTCGTCGGACCAGATGCAAAAAGGATTCGATAGCGATCGTGGCTTCATGCTGATCGAAATCGGTGGCGACAAACTATATTTCCAGGTAATCTCCCGCACCGGGCAGACCATCGATGCCGGTGTATTCGATCGTCAAGCGCAGCCATCCGCCACCAGCGCCACGGTTCATTGATATGATTTGGCGGCGACATGTTTCTGAAGTTTACGGACTATTTGCCGACGTGAGTGGAATGAGACTTCACACAATTCTCGTAACCGTTCTGGCCTTGCCACTGTCGGCGGGGATTGTTCCCATGGCGCAAGCCCAAAATGGCGCTTCCGCAACGCGCTGTGGGGAGATCGCCATGCGATTGCCCGGCGATCTTGTGAAGGTGGGTCGCGGCCTGGCCATGGCTCCGCGCAATGCCATTCGACCGCGCAATCTCAGATGGGAACTGCCGGTCGCTGCCGCCAGCGGCATATTGATTTCCTCGGTTGATCTTTCCGCCAGCCGCCGTATCCAGTCTTTACCGTTTCAAAATGATGCCATCCGAGGATCAAATATCGGCATTGGTATAGAACTTGGCACCGCCGGGCTGATGTACGCAATCGGTTGCACTGGCCACAGGTCGTCTTATGCAGCGAATGCAGGTTGGACCGCTCTCGAAGCTATGGGTGCGGCGAACGGAATCACTCTGCTCCTTAAATCTGCCACTAATCGCCAATACGCGTACAAACCTGGTAGTCGAGGTGAATTTTGGGAAGGTGGCAAATCCTTCCCTTCGGGACACGCGGCGACCAGCTTTGCTTTCGCCAGCGTCATCGCACACCGCTATCCCAACAAACGATGGCTCAAGTGGAGCGCCTATGGGTTGGCGACGGGAGTCAGTCTGGTCCGGCTGGCGGGAAAGAGACACTTTCCCTCCGATACCCTCGTGGGGGCAACGGTCGGATACATTACAGGCACGTATCTCGCGAAACATACCGACGAGTAGCCGAAACCCAAGCTCCGTCTTCGAGAATTCTGTTTTTGTTGCCAGCGTCATCGCAACTCCTGAATATGCAAAAGGTTGCGACCTCTCGACAGAATGCGCCCGGCAAGTGTTAAGATACTGCTTCGTTCCTGCCGCTTGAAAGTCTGCTTCGGAGCAACCTTCAAGAAGATGTTGTTTTCTCATTTGCAAGTTTTAGGAACAAAGGGTAATTTCACTAGCTCCCTGGTTTGGTCCTATGCCAGTCGATGTAGAAAAAAGCAGTCTTGCCTTCCAGAAACTTAATCGACACCTGTCGAAACTAACGGCCAAAACCGCACCGCAGAGTGTGCACAAATTTCGAACCTATAGCCGTCGGGTGGAAGCTCTCCTTGGCGAACTGTCGCCCGAGCTCAGTCGCAATGACAGGAAATTGCTCAAGCTGCTGGCCCGTCTGCGAAAAAAGGCGGGGCGGGTGCGTGATCTGGATGTGCAGATGGCGTCTCTGCGGGGCCTGAAGATTTCGCAGGAGCCACGGCGAAAATCTCAGTTGCTGCGCAATGTTACCGAGGATCGGGCCAAGCGCGAGCAGAAACTGGCCTCAAATTTCGACAAGCTCACGGTGCGCGAACTGCGAAAACGGCTAAAGCGCGCAGCCAGCGAGCTGAACATTCCCCAAGGCACGGAGCCTCTTCGTGTCGCGCTGCGCCTGGTGGCCGAACTGGGGCAAGATGAAGCTCCGCTCACCGAAAAGGTATTGCATCAGTACAGGATCGCGGGTAAGCGAGCTCGCTACATTGCGGAGCTGGCAGGGGATAATCCTCAAGCTCAAAGTGTTGTGGAACAACTCAAGCTAATGCAGGATGTGATCGGCGACTGGCATGACTCCTTGAAGCTCACCAAGAGAGCCGAGGAAATGTTCGGTGGAGTCGTTGATGCGGGACTGGTGGCCGCGCTCCGCAATGTGACCCGGGCCAAGTTCCACCGGGCTTTCGAGGTGTTGATCAACACTCGAGCCGCTCTTTCCGGCAAGAAACCGATTTCAGCGGTGGCTTCGACGGCGCGGAGATCGTCCGGCCGAGTTAAATCGCAAGCTGTAGCCGCATAATTTGCATTTAAGTCAACTGTGCATGCACGCATCCAGCATGCTCGCCTAGCATTCTCTCCGACATCAGACAACACTGGCTGTAAACTAACCCAGTCCCGCCATGCCCACTTTCGCTGCGATTGATATTGGATCGAACTCCGTACGTTTGAAGATCGCCCGGCTCACGCGACACCGCCTCCACACCATCGATGAAGACCGTGAAGTCACAAGATTAGGTGAGCATGTTTTCCGAACCGGACTCCTCTCCCCCGAAGTCATGTCGGACACAATTAAGGTGCTGCGCCGCTTTCATCGTGCTGTGCAGAAAGCGGGCGCCGATTCGGTGCGCATCGTCGCAACCAGTGCCTTGCGCGATGCGCGCAACTCCCCTGCATTTCTGGAATGGGTCCGCTCCGCAACCGGTTGGAAGGTAGAAATCATTTCAGGAGTGGAAGAGGCTCGGCTGATTCACCTTGGTCTGGTTTCCAATTTGCGCATGACTGTATCCCCCGTCCTCATGGTCGACCTGGGCGGCGGAAGCTGCGAGCTGACGATCTCCAGCAAGGGACATATACGCGAGACTGTGAGCCTGCCTCTAGGCGCGGTGCGTCTTACCAATGAATTCCTCCGTCACGATCCGCCGCGCAAATCCGAACTGCGACGGCTTCGCGCATTTGTGGAACGCGAGGTCGGACGAATAGCCGGACGCAGTTTCTGGACACGTCCCAAAGCAGTGATAGCTACTTCCGGCACGGCCGCTTCCCTGGCTGCGGTCTGCCACGGTTTGTACAAAACCAAAGGGGCGCGAGAGGCAACAGTCTCGCGAACCCAGATGAAGCGGATCGCTAAGATGCTGGTGCGGCTGCCTATCGACCAGCGCAGAAAACTCTCAGGCGTGGGCCCGCGACGAGCAGAGATTATTGCCGCCGGCGCGGTGGTTTACGCTGAACTTCTAGAACGCTGCCAGCTCGGCGGCTTTCGTTACTCGCCCCTCGGGTTGCGGGACGGTTTGTTGGCGCAGATGGCGGCGGAATATGATCGCGGCACGCGCTCTGGAAAACAAATCGAGTCCGAGCGCTGGGATTCCATCCGCGCTGCCGTAAATCATTATCATGTCGACATCGATCACGCCCTTCAGGTGCGTGAGTCCGCAATGCGCCTGTTTACAGCATTGAACTCTGTGCATCGTTTGCCGCCCGAGTATCGCGAGTGGCTGTCAGCTGCCGCCATGCTTTATGAAGTCGGCGATTACGTAAACCGCAGCGGCAGGCATCGGCACACACACTACGTCATTTCACATTCCGAGATCCTTGGGTACACGCCCCAGCAAAGGTTGATCATTGCAGCAATCGCACGTTATTTGGGTAAATCCCGGCCGAATCCCAGCGACGCTCCCATGAAGACATTGCTCCCACTCGAGCAAGAATATGTGCGCAAGGCTTCTCTGCTTTTGCGACTGGCACGAGCGCTTAATCTGGGACGTGGCGGTGCGGTGCGCGGGACGCGGGTCCGAGTTCGTCAAGGCGAGATAACGCTGGGATTGCTGGCCAAGCCGCGAAGCACGATTGATCTGGAGTTATGGGCGGTGGAAAAGGAAAGAAGCTATTTCCGCGAAGTCTTCGGACGAGAACTCTCAGCCGCTGCGGCATAGAGCTGGCGCAGCGCCTTTGGGGTCAAGCACCACTGCATTACGCCTGAGTTACGCTCCATCTCGACTCGCGCGACTCCTGCCTTTTTCAAGTCGACCGTGGCCTCGCAACCGTTTTCGCTGATAGCGCGTCCCAGGAACTCGCTCAAATTCGGATTGTGGCCAACGACCATAATCGACTCGTACTTGGCATACTTGTCCAGCAATTTACGAAAATCGGCGAAACTGGCTTCGGGGCGAAGGGCTTCGGTTAACTGCAATTTTCCTTCATAGCCCATTTCGTTTCCTACCAGTGAAGCAGTCTGGGTTGCCCGCTTCAACGGACTGGAAAATATAACGTCCACCTGCACGTCCAGCGCCGTCAAAGCCCGTCCGACGTATCCGCATTGCTCAATACCGGTTTTATCCAGCGGCCTTTTTTCGTCTTTTTTCGGATTGCTCATGCGCTCGCCGGCGCTGGCATGCCGCAGGAAATAAATAATCATGTCGGCTTATCGTTCCTTTACGGTGACGCTGCGACGTTTCTTGGGTGCAGACAAAAGCGGAATCGAGTCCAAAACCTGTTTTCCTTCAGCCAGTCCCATCAAAAATTCCTGCGCGCTGAAAGCGGATGGCCCACTGATCGGTTTGCGCCTGCCCTGCCCTTGCCAGGCACGAGTATATCTTCCATCCTTCTGTAATATGCGGGATTTCAATCTGTCGGCCAATTGGGACTCAAGTATCTCGTGCTTAACGCGGTCCCGAAGCATGGCATCCTTGAGCGGGAACATTACTTCCACTCGATCATAGAGATTGCGCGGCATCCAGTCGGCACTGCCCAGATACACCTCTTCCTGGCCGCCGCTTGCGAAGTAAAAAATACGACTGTGCTCGAGAAAGCGTCCAACTATGCTTCTAACCCGGATATTGTCGCTCACCCCACGGATCCCAGGACGCAAAGCACACATCCCGCGCACAATCAGATCGATCTCCACGCCGGCCTGCGATGCGCGATAGAGCGCCATAATGATGTTCTTGTCGAGCAAGGCGTTCATCTTGGCAATGATGCGAGCCGGCAAACCACGACGGGCGTGTTCAGCTTCGCGGTTAATCAGGGCCAGGCAGTGCTCCGCAAGATCCAACGGCGCGACCAGCAGCGGAGCATAATTCGGATGCTCGGCGTAAGCGGTCAGAAAACTGAAGACGTCGTGAACCGCGCCAGTGATCTCGGGATCAGCCGTCAATAAGCTCAAATCAGTATAGATTCGGGCTGTCGCCGTATTGTAATTACCCGTTCCCAAATGAGCATAACGGCGTGCAACACCATCGGGGTCGCGCCGCACGAGCAATGACAGTTTGCAATGGGTTTTCAGGCCTACCAGTCCGTGGAAGACCTGCACCCCCGCGTCCTCCAGGTCGCGCGACCAGCGGATATTGGAATCTTCATCGAAACGAGCTTTCAATTCCACTACAGCCGTGACTTCTTTCTTTTGCGCGGCGGAAATAAGTGCGGGCACGATGAGCGAGTGTTCGCTGGTCCGGTAAAGCGTCTGCTTGATGGAAAGCACGCGCGGATCTTCGGCTGCCGATTCGATAAATGAGCTTACTGCGTCGTAGGAATCAAAAGGATGATGCAACAAAATATCGTGATGGCGAAGTTCCTCGAACAGATCCTTGGACTTAGCCGTCAGCCGCAGTTCGCGAGGCGTGAAGGTCTTGAATTTAAGCTCCGGACGTGCTGTCTGCTCATAAATGTTGAATAAGCGCGACAGATTCACCGGCCCATGTACGGGGAAAACCTGCCATGGTTGAAGTTCGAAGTTGGTGCGCAAGCGTTCAATGATCTCGGGATCGGCATCCGCTTCAATTTCCAGGCGCACGGCGTCGCCTTTGCGCCGGTTATGCAATTCGGTGCGGACCGATTCCAGCAGGCTGCGAGATTCCTCTTCTGCCAGATAAAGATTGCTGTTGCGGGTCACGCGGAATGCCGCCGAAGACACAATGTCATAACCGTGATACATGCGCGCAGCGTGGAAAGTAACCAGATCGGTTAAAAAAATGAAATCGTCGGTTCCCTCAGATGGCAGGCGCACCAACCGTGGCAGCGCACGCGGCACCGTCACTACGCCGGTATAAGTCAGCGAAGACCGGCGGCGACGCCGCAACAAGAACGCCGCGCATAGAGCCTTATTGATCACACGGGGAAACGGGTGAGCGGGATCCACGGTCACCGGGGTCAGCAGCAAGTCGAGCTCCCGCTCGCAATAATCCTCGACAAACTCACGAGCTTGCGAATCCAGTTCGTCGATGCTGAGCACGCGAATCCCATTCTCCGCGAGTGCAGGACGCAGCTTCTCGTTCCAGCAGCGATACTGGTCATCCACGAACTCGTGCATATCCCTGGATACAAGATTGCGTTCTTCCAGCAGAGTGAGACCGTCAGGGCCGCCTTCGGTGTATCCATCCTCAATTTGCTGCACCATGCCGGCGACCCGCACCTCCACGAACTCGTCCAGATTGCTGGCAGTGATGGAGAGGAATTTCACCCGTTCGAGAAGAGGATTTGTTTCGTCTTCAGCTTCTTCTAGCACACGGCGGTTAAATGCCAACCACGAGAGCTCGCGGTTGATGTAATACGCCGGATTATCGAGGGAGAGGCGGGACATAATCCAAAGTTGCAGAAACTGGGGAGACTTCCGAAGGCCAGATGTCAGCAATGGCGACTAGCCGTAACTAGATTATCGTGGTCGGCGAAATATTACAAAATGCCGGACCATTCCTTGTGTCCCGAGCAGTTCCTCCGTACGAAGGCGGGACGTCAAAGTTCGCTGGCCTGGAACATTCTTAGCTGGCTTTTTTCCTGGGGACCTTAGCGCCTTTCTTGCGGGCTTCCGATAGGCCGATGGCAATGGCCTGCTTTCGACTTTTGACTTTGCCGCCTTTTCCGCCCTTGCCAGAGCGAAGCGTCCCACGCTTTTTGCGACGTATAGCGCTCTCTACAGTTTTGCCCGCGGCTTTACCGTACTTACGACCGCCGGATTTCCTGCGCGAACCTTTTTTGGCTGCCATTTGGTTCCTCCCGGCAGTTAGACGACTGACTTTGCGAGCAGGTGGTGCGGACGTTTCTCAGTAATCGAATCAGTCAAACCGGGTAAGCTGACTCGCGTAACCCAATTCGACTTAGCGTGCCGCATAGCGGACCACATCGCTTAGAATGCCAAACAGGATGCTACGGTCCTCAAGCCGCAAGAAACCAGCCGTTCATGAAGCTCCAGAGAATGTGGTTTTTCCCCAGCAATTCCGTCCAGGTTTCCTGTGGGGAGTATCGACCGCCGCCCATCAAGTAGAAGGCAGCAACCATAATAATCAATGGTCGGATTGGGAAGCGGCGGGCCGTATCCGGTCCGGCGACCGCTGCGGACAAGCCTGCGATTGGTGGAACAACGCGGAGCGAGATTTCGATCTAGCTCAGGAGATGGGATTGAATGCGCTTCGCTTATCAGTCGAGTGGAGCCGCGTCGAGCCACAGCGGGACCACTGGGACAGCGCAGCGTTCAGGCGGTACCGCACAATGCTCAGCGCCTTGCGTCAGCGCAATATTCAACCCATGGTCTGCCTACACCACTTCACACACCCGCGGTGGTTCGAGCAGGAAGGTGCATTCCTGGCAGCGGACGCCGCGGATCGGTTCGAACTTTTTACGCGTCGAGTGGTAGAGGAGTTAGGAGATCTGTGCCAGCACTGGGTAACCTTCAACGAGCCGAATGTTTACGCGGCCCTGGGATACGTTCTCGGAGAATTCCCGCCCGGTCGAAGGGGCAAAATCATCACTGCCGTGCGCGTGGTCAACAGGATCGCGGCCTGTCATGGTCGCGCTTTTCATGCGATTCATGAACTCCAGCCCGGGGCGCAGGTGGGATGGGCTCACAATTATGTGGTCTTCGAGCCGGCAAATGGAGCATTTGCAGCGGACCGCTGGATTGCGGCTCTCTTGCGTCAGCTTTTCAACGAGACCTTTCTGAGCTTAATGGAACATGGCCGGCTGTCATTTCCTTTCAACTTCGCTACATCCCATCTCGAAGAAGTGAAGGGCACGTGCGATTTTGTTGGTTTGAACGTTTACAGCCGGTTTCATGTCGCTTTCAGCCTGAGGCATGCCTCCCAGCTTTTTGGAAACGTATTCGTACCGCCACATGTTCCCCAAGGGGACTGCGGAGTTGATAAGCCGTACGGAGAAGCTTATCCAGAAGCCGTCAGGGAAGCGGTCCAGAGTGTCGCTCGATTGGGAAAACCCATTTACATCTTGGAGAATGGCGTCCCTGACGCCGATGACCGGATCCGACCCTGGCTGATGGTGAACGCGATAAGTGCATTGCACAAAACATTAGAGGAAGGTCACGACATTCGCGGCTATTTCCATTGGACGCTCACCGACAATTTCGAATGGACTGAAGGTTGGCGACTGCGGTTCGGTCTCGTAGCCCTGGATCCTGCCACTCAAGGACGCACCATGCGTGACAGCGGCCGCCTGTATAGTGCGATTCGGCGAGCAAATGGAATTTCTTCCGAGATTGCCGAGAAATTCTGCTCTCCCTCCGCTCAGCCCAAAAGACAGCTTTAACAAAGAAATGACAATTTCGTGATGACGCTTTGACAATTGGGGGGTCAGGCAATCATCTACTTTCTGAGCTGGGACGAACTGGCCGCCGCCGCCTAGAACGCCCTAAAACCCTCCGGTTTCAGAAAGGTAATTCTCCTTGCCGTTCTCGCCATTTCTAGCACGGCCCTGGCGCAACGTTATTCGCAAACTAATCTGGTTTCGGACATTCCGGGAATGGCCGCTGTTACCGACCCACATCTGAAAAATCCATGGGGAATATCGTTCGGACCGACAAGTCCATTCTGGGTGTCGGACAATGGAACTGGAGTGTCTACTCTCTACGGGCCAGATGGAACTCAAGTCCCTCTCATCGTAACCATCCCTCCCCCGAGGGAAGCAAGGGACCGTCCACACCCACCGGAACAGTTTTCAATGGCACTGACGACTTTGTCGTATCCGGAAATGGCACTTCGGGTCCGGCGATTTTTATCTTCGTGACCGAAGACGGCACTATCAGCGGCTGGAACCCCGGCGTAAATCTCATGGGCGCTATCCGGGTGGTGGATAACTCGGGTCTTAGCGCAGTTTACAAGGGACTAGCGTCGGCTCAAACTTCAAGGGGAAATTTTCTTTATGCCACCAATTTCCACGATGGTGTTGTGGAAATGTATAACTCGCATTTCCAATTGGTAAAGACTTTCACGGATATCAATGTCCCGCCAGGTTTCGCGCCCTTTAACATTCGCAATGTCAATGGCAAGCTCTACGTCATTTTGCGGAACAGCAGGAAAACAAGAAAGACGATCTCGCAGGACCGCACCATGGTTTTGTGGACGTGTTCGATACCAGTGGCAACAAGTTGCGCCGATTGATCTCCGGGGGCGTGTTGAACTCGCCGTGGGGATTAGCCCTGGCGCCAGCAAATTTCGGACGTTTCAGCAACGATTTGCTGGTAGGCAATTTCGGGGACGGACGCATCAGCGCCTTTAACCCCGTGACGGGAGCCTTTGTGGGTCAACTGCTCAACAAGAATGGCGCTGTTTTGTCAATTGACGGACTGTGGATGATCACCTTTGGCAATTCGACCGCCCTGTCAAATGCCCTTTTCTTCTCCGCGGGAATCAAGGGCGAAGCGGATGGATTGTTCGGCCGGTTGCAGCCTCAATGAATTGGTCAGCTTAGTCGAATGAGCAGGCGCTCTCCTTTGGACAGGAGCGCGCCTGCACCGGGCGTTACGCTTCCGAATGCCAGTACTTGTGATCGCGCAGAAAGAAACTCTCCCGGTGAGTGTGCAATGCCGTGTTCAAGAATAGGCGGATCAACTTCAAGTGCCCCATTTTCTTGAACCGGCGATTGGTCGTTTGTACGGATCCTCGGACGATTCCAAATTTGCCGCCCTTCACTTTTTGGCTTAGCAAATAATCTTCCGCATAAAGTGCCTGTTCGTGGAATCCTCCAAGCGCATCGAACTGAGCCTTGTCAAAAAGCATGAACATGCCTGTGCTGAAAGGCTTGTACAAACGCGAGAGCTGCTGCATGAAGTTATTGCCCTGGTAAAGCATCCGGTCCCGCCTGGAGCCCCCGGGGCAAACGATGTTTGTAGTAACGCAGTGAAGATCTCTTCGTTTAGCTAGTTCCATCGTTCTGCGAATCAGGGTTTGATCCAGGAGTTCGATGTCGGCGTCGATGAACAAGACGTACGGAGTGCAAGCGCGGCTGGCGCCGGCATTCCTGCCCACTGAGGGAAGCCCTCCAGGGATCACGTCAATGTCGAGCCACTTCCCGTAGCTGGACGCAATCTCGGGAGTACCGTCCGTGGAGCCCGCGTCAGCCAGGTATATTTTCGTACTCGAGATCTGCGGATAGTCCTGAAGAATGAGAGAGCTCAGCAAATTCGGAATCAGTTTCGCTTCGTTCTTCGCCGGAATAATTATCGTCAATTCGCTCTTCATAGTCATGGATGGTGCCCCCCGTAGAATCAATCGTGATGTACGTGGCTCTTTGCTGAGTCCAACTGCCACTGTTGAAATACTCGACTCCGTCCCTTTTGACCTGCATCGCTTCGTGGGTATGACCGCAAAAGACACGCTGGGCATGTAGCGTTTTGCCGTAGCCCAAAGCCCCGGACGCCACTTTGCTGGAAAGACGTAACCAAACCGTATCGAAACGCTCCAGAAAATTGACGATGCGTTTTCGTCCGAACGAGACCTTCTGGAGTTGGTCGTGGAATGCTGTAAAGATGTTGCTTAGCACACGATTGCTGACCAGGAAGCGGTCGAACTGGTGTCCATGAATGGCCAGGTGATGGACGCCCTCAAAATCCCATTCATATTGCTGGTAAACATCAATACCGACAAGGTGGGACATCACGTCAGAAAGACCATGATCGTGATTACCCTCAACCCAAACCACCGTGATGCCGCGTTTAGGATTCGACAGCTTGCGAATGTAACCGAGAAATTGCCAGTGTTCTTTCTTGAGCCGGCGGAAATTGAGATCACAGAAAATATCGCCTAGCAGGATCAAGCGGCTGAATGAAACCGCTTTCAGCATCTGCAAGGCAGCTTCGGCACGGCTTACCTCTGAACCCAAGTGCAGGTCCGAAAGGATCACCGTGTCGTAACACGGCGTCTTCATACTCCCTATTTGACAGGATGTTTGTTACGGCATGATGAATTCCCGTCAGGGCATCCTCTTTAGTAACCATGATGGGTAACCAGGATATTCACCTGGTATCGCCCTTTCTCTTCCTGACAAGAAAGACGTTTTGCCGGCGATTTTCATAGGCTTTTCAGCTTCTCCGCGGGATTGGCTGATTGTCGTCTGAGCGGCTATCAGGACCCCCCAGTCCCACTTTGAACAGCTACTAAGGTTTTTCGCTGATTGTTCTCCTGCTCCAACCGCACTATTGTGCCCCAACATCCGTCTCGCGTTTAAAGCATTGACCATTTAACGGCTCGAGCCACGAAAAAGGTACCAGGGAAATTTGTTTACGCCAGCTGCAAAATCAGCAACTGCCGGATCGTCGCGGGTTTCGGCGGGCCAGAGCCAGAATAGGGATCCGAAGGGTCGAGCAGAGAGTTTCAGGGGAGCAAGTAATTCAGCAAAAGGGGAGGACCTCAACATGAAATGGTGTCTTTTAATTTGCCTTTTCGCGGCGCCAGCTCTCGGTCAAGTCTGCAAGTCCACGCAGTACGACATGCTTAAGTGGATGGCCCCGCAACCGGACACAAAGAACGGTCATTACAACATGGTGTACCCCATGAGCGGGACTTTTTATTGGGTGAAGTCTTCGGCCGGATATCCGTGGGATATTAATCTGTTCGACCAGAACTTCATCTATCAATCGATCACCGAATACAAATGGACCGATCCTCACACCTACAAAATCTTCAACACACCGATCAAATGGACACCGAGGTGCATAAAGATTCCGAGCACAAGCGGCGGTAAGATCGCCACGGTTACAGTTCCCTCCAGCAGTTCGGGCTTTAGGGTCTATTCATCTTGCAGCTCGTACACCAGCCACACCTTGGGAAACATCATTAGTGAGATTTGGGGACCCACCACTTTAAATGTTGGTGGAAATATTCCGCCTGGCCTGCCTACCTTGACGATGGTGTATCGCTATGCCTGCAGTTCCACTTTCCAAGGCTGCAAGTATAAGGAGACCTTCGCCTACCAGAAAGGGGTTGGTTTGGTGAAGTGGACGTACTCCACACTGCAAAATGGCGTCTGGGCACTGGTAAGTCAGTCGATTAACACGATCCGGTCATCAAGGGTATGTCGGTTTTTCATTGTCACCTCTTGAATCACGAGGACAAAGGGATGATGGCCAAGGTCCTGTTGAAGTAGTAATGAAGCAGCGGCCGCCAGCCGACCGCGAAAGATTAAATCTTGACACCACAGGTCTCCCGTTGACCTTGCTCCTTCAATGTTTTTCAGTCAGTTACAGCCACTACAACTTTGGCATCTGGCTTGCCTTTATTCTCGACGTGAAAAGAAAGCAAGTCGGAGGATGTTTTGGCACCGGTGATCGAGTTCTATATTCCGACAGGGTTTCACAAGCGAGTGAAGTGGATCCCGCTGGCCCAACGTGGCAAGGTAGTTGAATTTCCGGTTGAGACACGGAAGATGGCTTAAAGATGCTGATTTTCTCGATACCTGCACCGGCGCTGTGGCCGACAAAGTGTCAACATTTCGACACTCACGAACTGTCCAGAAGCGGCGTAACCAAAATAGGCGACAAAGAGATTGTGAACCATTCGCCGTGCGCAAATAATCTATGACTAGCTAAGGAGATCTCCAATGGCAAAGAAGCAGATTGATGCAAAAACTGCCAATGTCATCAGCGCACAGCCTCGTCTTCACCAACGTGCAGGCGAAATTCAGCGCTACGGAACTGTGAATCACCTGCTGCCCCTTGAACTCGAGGAACCCGTCCGATTGGAAATGACCGCGCAGTTGAATCAGTTGCTTGCCGATACCATGACGCTTCGCGACTTGTACAAGAAGTCCCACTGGCAAGTTGCCGGTCCAACCTTTTATCAGCTCCATCTGCTTTACGACAAACATTATGACGAGCAAGTTGAATTGGTTGACTCAATTGCCGAACGCATTCAGTTGCTCGGCGGCGTGAGCATCGCTATGGCTGCGGATATAGCGGAAACTACGCAGATCGAACGCCCCCCTCGCGGCCGCGAAGAGGTCCCCGTTCAACTGTCGCGATTGTTGGATGCTCACCAAGTCATCATTCGCCAAGCCCGCACCCTGGCGCGGCGTGCTTCTCTGATTGGCGATGACGGCACCAACGACTTGGTAGTCAGCGAAGTGCTGCGTACCAATGAGCTTCAAGTCTGGTTCTTGAGCGAGCATTTAGTGAACGTGCCTTTGATCAAGGCCGAAGAGCCGTCGGCTGCGGGGGCAGCATAGGCGTGAGCGTCAGCGGGTAATGGGATTAAGAGAACAATTTCGGAGGTCAGTGGTGAAAAGAAAAGAAATTTCCGCAAGTCTGGCTGGGGATGTTTCGCTCGGCGGAGAACTTACTGTCCATCGCCTCGGCTTCGGGGCGATGCGCCTTACCGGCGAAGGCATCTGGGGCCCGCCAAAAGATCGGAAGCGGGCGCTAGCGGTTCTTCACCGTGCCGTGGAACTGAACGTAAACTTTATCGACACTGCCGATTCTTATGGCCCGAACACAAGTGAGGAACTGATTGCCGAGGCGTTGTTTCCTTACCCGCCCGGTCTGGTGATTGCGACCAAGGGAGGCTGGAATCGTCCTGGTCCAAATCAGTGGACTCACGATGCAACTCCGAAACACCTTCGCGAAGCGGTCGAGGGCAGCCTCCAGAGACTGCGCCTGGATCGCATCGACGTTTATCAACTGCACACTCCAGATCCCGTGGTGTCCTTCGAGGCCTCGGTGGAAACTCTGGCCGAACTGCGAGATGAAGGTAAGATTCGCCTGGTCGCATTGTCCAACGTCACGCAAGAGCATATCCAACGAGCCCGCAAAATTGTTCCCATCGTGTCGGTGCAGAACCGCTATAGCTTCGCCGACCGTGAGTGGGACTACGTAGTGGACTATTGTGAGCGTAATGGAATTGCTTTTATCCCCTGGTTCCCGCTCGCAGCCGGCAGGGTTACCGGCGAAGTGCTGGACCAAATCGCGCAGGCGCACGGTGCGAGCCGCACGCAGATAGCCCTGGCCTGGCTTTTGCAACGGTCTCCCATCATGCTGCCCATTCCCGGAACGACCTCGGTAGAACATCTCGAGCAGAATGTTGCCGCGGCTTCACTGCGCTTAACTGATGAAGAATATCGGAGACTTTCTGGTGTTCCCGAACTGGTGGGATCGCGATGAAACAATCTATGAAACGTCTTACAGCAGGTCAGGTAAAAGTCGGATTCATTGGCCTGGGTAACATGGGAAGCAGGATCGCAACACGCCTGCTTGATCGCGGATACCAGCTCTCCGTATACGACATGGATCCCGCGAAGGCGGAAGCCATCGCTGCACACGGCGGAGAGGCCACGGAGAACATTCTTGAACTGGCACGCACTGCCGATGTGCTTCTCTCCTGCTTGACCAACGATGAGGCAGTTCGAAGCGTTTACACCCGACCAGAGGGAGTTTTTGCTGGGGCACGGCCAGGGACCGTCGTGCTGGAGATGAGCACGATCTCTCCAGAAAGCTCACGCGAACTGCAGAGGATCGGCGCTCGCGGCGGCATTGACGTCCTGGATGTCGCCATCTCAGGCAGCACCACTTCCGCCGAAGAAGGAAATCTTACGCTGCTGGTGGGTGGCAACGCGGAATTGTTCCGCACCGCTAAGCCAATATTCCAGGCGGTCGCGAAACAATACTTTCTTCTAGGCGGTCCTGGCGCCGAAACAGCGATGAAGTTGGTGGTCAACACGATGTTGGGTGTTGGCATGCAGGCCATCGCTGAGGCTGTAGCCCTTGGGAAAAAAACTGGTCTCGATCGCGAGCGATTGCTCGAAGTCTTATCAAAGACGGCTGTGATCGCTCCGGCTCATGTGGGAAAGCTGGCGAGGACGGCGGTCAACGATTACAGTCCGCAGTTTCCACTCCGCCTGATGAACAAGGATTTTCAGTTGATCCTGAACGCGGCCGCACAAGAGCATATTCCGATGCCGGCAACGGAAGCAGCATTTCGCGTCAATTCAGATGAGCCGGCACACCATGATGAAGAGGATTTCTCGGCTGTCCTACGGCGAATGGAAGAAGTTGCAGGCATCGCAGCATTCACTCGGAACCAGTGACGAGTCGACCTGGAGGCCGGCGTGATCCGGTTGCGCTGGTACCAGCAGCAGATGTAACCTTGAGGTCTCTGCGTCACCTAGGCCCAGGGTCGCACCCGGGAGTCTCGATTTTTCTGCAATCGCAATCACCGTCAACCCTCAACTCATACACCTCAGAAATAAATAAGAGACAAGGAGAATCGCAATGCCATACGTTAATGTCGGTAAGGAAAACTCCGGCGAGATCGAACTTTATTACGAAGATCATGGCTCGGGTGATCCCGTAGTCCTGATCCATGGATATCCGCTGAGCGGAGCTTCCTGGGAGAAGCAGGTTCCGGTGCTTCTCGCTGCGGGTTACCGTGTCATCACCTATGACCGCAGGGGGTTTGGCAAGTCGAGTCAGCCAACAACTGGGTACAACTACGATACCTTCGCCGAGGATCTGCACAAGCTCGTGACGCACCTCAAATTGCGTGATTTCACGCTCGTTGGCTTTTCAATGGGCGGGGGCGAAATAGCGCGCTACGTGAGGAAACACGGGTCGAAAGGCGTGAGCAGGGCGGTGTTCATCTCGGCGGTTCCACCGTTCCTGCTGAAAACGACCGACAACCCGGAGGGCGTGGACGGTTCTGTCTTCGAAGGCATCCAGAAAGCGATCGTCGCAGATCGTTACGCGTTCTTCACCGACTTCTTCAAGAATTTCTACAACACGGATCTTCTCTTGGGTAAGCGCGTCAGCCAACAGGTGGTCCAGGCTAGCTGGAACACTGCTGCCGGCGCTTCTGCCACGGCGAGTCTTGCCTGTGTGCCGACCTGGCATGAAGATTTTCGCGAAGACCTCAAACGCATCGACGTCCCCACGCTGGTCATTCACGGCGATGCAGACCGGATTGTGCCGATTACCGCAGCGGGACAGCGGACCGCCAAGCTGATCAAGGGAGCCCGCTTGTTCGTGGTGAAGGATGGGCCGCACTGCGTAACCTGGACACACGTGGACGAAGTAAACTCCCAACTGATGAACTTCCTGGGGAAAGGGGCTGCGAAGCAAACAGCGTCAGCGCCCAGAAAGGACGCGGTTGCGTAAACGGACCATTGGTCAAGTTGTTACTGAACCACGGGTGCCGTCTCAGAAACGGCACCCAAGCTTTTGTCTTCAGTTTGCACCGAGAAAACTGAGATCGAGCGGCTTTGGAGCCTACCGTCCAGACTTGTTCTTTTTCAAGCGTAGGTCGGGAATGTAGTTCCGAACATGGGCTGCTTGCGTATCGACTGTTCTTCCGTTGCTTCATCCTGAATGACGTCCCAATGCTCGACCAGGATTCCGTTTTGAATGCGCACAATATCTGCGGCAATCCAATTCACAGGAGCACCGAAACCGCTAAATCGCCCGTGCACGATCACGAGGTCTCCCTCAGCCACGATCGTTCCTGGCTCATACTTGAGCGTTGGCGGAAGGCTCTTGATGAGATCGAACAGACCTTCCCGACCAGGTGCGATATGAGCGCTGTGTTGAATGTAGTGAGGGGACCAGTAGCGCTCGGCCGCTACGTAGTCCCGTTTGTTGAACAGAGTGTCAAAAGCTTCTAGAACAAGAGCTTTATTTCTCGGTTCGATCTTCTCACTCATCCCTCATTTCCTCCAATTCTCTCGCAAGATGTTAGTTGCTTAAAGCTTCGACCCACCGTCCACCGGAATGCTCGCTCCCGTGATCCATCTGGCCGCGTCTGACGCCAAGAACGCGACTACGTCCGCAACATCTTCCGGTTTGCCGATCCGTTTCAATGCCTGCATTCCAAGCGTCACCTCCCGACCTGCCTCGCTCTTCGTGAAATTCGACATGTCCGTGTCGATCACACCGGGCACAACTGCATTTACGCGGATACCTCGGGGCCCAAGGATCGCAGCCCAGTTTTTGACCAGAGTCTCTAATGCTCCTTTGGTCGAGGCATAGGCAAGGATCGAAGGGTTGTCCAGACCGGGCTTCCCAACTACGGCGTGCGCCCCAATCGAAGAGATCACAATGATGTTCAGCCTTCACCGAGGACGGGCAGGAGTTGCTGCACCATAAAAAACGGACTGCGCACATTCGTCGCATAGAGATTGTCAAAATCCCCCACCGTATGATCCCTGATAGTTGCAGCTTTGGAGATACCGGCGTTGGACACGAGCACATCCAATCGCTTGCCGACGATGGAGCGAACTTCCCTGCCAGGAGGGTTGCTCCCTCCGGAGCTCCGAGGTCCGCCCTGATGGCATCCGCGCGTCCCTCCTTTGAACGGATGTCGGCAACGAGAGATTCCGCGTCCTACACGGAACGGCCGTAGTGAGCTAGGACGTGCGCCCCGGCCGCCGCAAGCGCCGATGCAGTGGCGCGCCCAATTCCCCGTGACGTTCCAGTCACCAAAGCAATTTTGTTACGAAGGGCAGCCATTTCTCTTACCGGCGATTCGAACGAACAGTTCTCCGGTTACCAATTCAGTCCACCAGGACCGCATCGGATACGAGCGCCAGGGCCGCTCTCGCGCAATCGACGTCATTCTGCACCGTGGGCGCCCCGCTCAGCCCGATCGCCCCGACAATTTCTCCGTCCACCTTAATGGGAAATCCTTCTCTCCACGCCGCCACACGCGCAAGGGTGGGCATGCCGGCCAAAAGCGACGGATCGCCTTGGATAAAGTTGAAAAAGTCCTGCGTGGAGACGCCGAACAGAGCTGTGTAAGCCTTGTTCTGCGCAATCTCGATGCACAGAATCGGGGCGCCATCCATCCGGCTGAATGCCTTGAGATTGCCCCCGTCATCGAGAATCGCTACGTTCTCGCTAACGCCAAGTTCTCTGGCTTTCGCCACCGCTTCATCCACCATTTTCTGTGCTAGCTCAGAAGAGATGGTGTGTTTCTTGGCCACGTTAGCCATTGGACACCTTCCTCCACTTAATATGTATTGCGTGTCGTCAATCTTTCTTCACGTTGGGAGCTGCTCTGCTATTTCATCTACCCCGTCGGGATAGAACGCAACGTGCCCCTTGATCTGCACAACAGCAGGAAACGGATCCTCGTATGACCACACCACACCGCATACGAACTCCCTAACATTGACGTGATGATTTCGAGTCAATACTCGCCGCTGCTCGCGAATGCACTTTTGAAGGGAACAGTCGATGCCGCTTTTCTTCGAAGGGAACGAGGGGTGCCAGACTTGGCGTTCCGACTTCTCGTCAAGGAGCCCTTGGTGGTGATCTTGCCTAGCAGGTTGCGGAAAAACGCTGATGGAACCAGAAAACTCTCTTGTTTCCACAGAACGAACTGATAAGAAGAAGGCATGCGCGGAAAAGACGAGCAACAGTTGGACGTGTTCAG
>Ga0207646_10000658_pt1 | contig 44733 bp, 32 predicted proteins | sample KBSK5502metaG_FD_184343 | JGI IMG/M metagenome (GOLD analysis project Ga0207646, IMG submission 184343) | Corn, switchgrass and miscanthus rhizosphere microbial communities from Kellogg Biological Station, Michigan, USA - KBS K5-50-2 metaG... | ecosystem: Host-associated > Plants > Roots >...
TTCCAGGAACAGGACGGTCGGGAATATGTTTTCGTTTCGCGGGACGCCTTCGAAGAAATGATTCGCGCCGGCGAGTTCCTGGAATGGGCGAACGTTTATGGCCATCTCTACGGAACCAGCCGCGCTCAGGTGAAAGCAGAACGTGCCGCCGGACATGACATCATTCTCGAAATCGATGTTCAAGGGGCAACCAGTATTCGCGCGCTGGTCGAAGATGCTGTCACAGTCTTTATCCTGCCCCCGTCGTTTGAATTGCTGCGCAACCGGCTGGTGGCCCGAGGCACGGATTCACCTGCGGACCTCGAACGCAGGCTGAAGGGCGCGCCCGGCGAGGTTGAGCAGTACCGGTTTTTTAACTACGTAATTCTCAACGACGACATTAACCGCGCTTCGGCACAACTGGCATCCGTAATTCACGCCGAGCGGGCGCGGCGCGAGCGTCAGGAACCCGGGCTCAAAGAGACTCTGGAGGATTTCGCCCAGGCCTGAAATGTTCACTTCAAGCGGGGGAGTCAATAATCTGGAATTCCTAGTTCGGAGGTCAGCAGAAACATCTTATGGCTACAGTTCGCGAAGAAGCTAAAGCGATAGAACCGCAATCGCCAGAGATTGATTCCAAATACCGTTTGATCATCCTGGCCGCAAAGAGAAGCAAACAACTTCAACGCGGGGCGCGACCACGCATCGATATTGATCCCACCAAACATAAACCTACTCGGATTGCGCTGGAGGAAGTCGTCCAGGGCACGGTGCCGTTTCATTTGAAGACTGATGGTGATGAAGAGCTCGAAGAAAACGGCCATTAGCTGTCTTTTAACTGGCAGGACGACCGCCAATTGCGATTCTCGTTTTGCATTCACCAGTTGCCGACAAATGAAACGCGTTTTGGATCGTCATCCGAAATAAGTTCGATCAAAGGGAGGGTCGGGGTTCCAGGATGTGAACTATCCTAATTGGAGGTCTGCAAACCCATCATGCCGACTAAACGTAAAGAACCTGCCGAGACAACCGAAGAGGCATTCTCACAGGAGATTGATTCCAAATACCGCCTGATCATCCTGGCCGCAAAGCGCAGCAAGCAGCTTCAGCGCGGAGCTCGGCCGCGCATCGACATCGATCCCACCAAACATAAGTTTACTCGTATTGCGCTGGAAGAAGTTATCCGGGGCAAGATTGAGTTTTACCGCACAATTCCGGGTGAGCCCGCGCGGGTCTCTGCGCCCAGTCTTCTTCCCAGGTTTGCGGCGGCCCATGACGCTCCCAGGTTTTCGGCGCCCCATGATGCTCCTAGAACGGAATTCTTCGGGTTGCCGGGAAGGCCGGCAGCTCTCGCCGGTGGTTTGGAGGGTGACGACAAAGAACATATCCCCAGGCGACCACCAGTAAGACCGGCAGAAGAGTAACGCGGAGAAAATAAATTGTTTGGGGAACTGCCTAAGCTCTTCGAGAGAAACTTCGCAATCGCCTATTTTCTACCTTCCGCGGCTTTTGTGGCAATCACCTATTTGATTGTCGTCAGGTTGTTCGGCCTATCGGCGGGTCTTACACTTTCGGCTGGCACTTTCCTGACGGAGCTTGCCGCGTTCGGCTCAGTGTCGTTGCTCGGTGGAATAATCCTGCTCATCGTAAATCGGGGAGTAGTGCGATTACTGGAGGGATACTGGCCTTTTAACCTGGGCCAGCGCGTCAACTGGATCGAACTCTGGCGCTTCCGAAAAGTACGGGCTGAGAGCGAGTTATCGGATCGGAAAATGGCTGAGCTCGAGGCGAGCGGTCAAGCTATCCCCGATGATCTCCAAAATGCGTGGGACGAGTCAGAGAAGCGCAAAGCGAATCGCTTTCCGAACGAAGAGCGCTTAATTCTCCCAACATCGTTCGGCAACACCTTTCGGGCGTTCGAAACCTATCCCAGGGTAATGTATGGAATTAACGCCATTCCGGGATGGTTTCGTTTGCTCGCAGTTGTCCCTAAAGACTTCCGCGACCTGATCGATTCGGCGAGAGCGCGTGTGGATTTTTGGGTCAATATTTCCTTTCTCAGCCTGTTAGTCATAGCCGAGTTTTATCTGGTTGCTATTTACGCGGGCCGAATACATTTGTCCACGCTCTTCTCGGTCAAGGGACGTTTTCCCTGGGTTCCGCTGCTTGCTCTTCTGGGCTTCTGGATCGCATACACCTTTGCCAGAAATGCGGCGGCAGAGTGGGGTAACTGGGTTAAGTCGGCATTCGATCTATATCTGCCGGATTTGCGAGCTAAGTTAGAGTTTGTACCAGCCGCTACGAAGAAAGAAGAGCGCGAGAAGTGGATATCTTTCAACGTAGCGGTGTTAACGCGGGACCCCAGGTTTATGCCGGCAAAGATTCGAAAGGAAACGAAGGATGCGACATCAATGGAAACCCTGTTTATGGAGTTGCGGAAACTGAATGAACAGGAAAGATTGCTTTTGTTAGAGGCTGTGGTCCGAACTAAGCCGGATGCCCCCCAAACGCAGCCCGCTAATCAGGAAAAGACCAAGCCTTGACTCGTAAGAACGCTTGCCTGCTCACATTCCTTTGTAATCCGGACCGCCACCGCCTTCGGGCGTCACCCAATTGATGATCTGATACGGATCCATGATGTCGCACGTTTTGCAGTGGACGCAGTTTGAGAAATTGATCTGAAGTTCGCGCCGGCCGCTGCCTTTATCAGCCATTTCATAGACCGCTGCGGGACAAAAGCGCTGACAGGGGTTGCCATACTCTTCCGCGCAGCGCGTAGCACAGATGTTGGTATCGAGGACATGCAGGTGGGCCGGTTGATCCTCGTCGTGCGCGACTGCTGCGTGATAGACGTCGGTAACTTTGTTGAAGGTTAACTGACCGTCAAAACGCAAATCCGGGTAACGCTGTGCCGGATCATCTCCATGATAACCATACGACGATAATTGCCGCACAGCCTCATGGCCGGGTTCCTGCCGATCGCGATCGAGAATTCCCCACGCCCGGCCACCGGTGATGTATTGCAAGCCCGCGTTGGCCATTCCCAGCCAGCGCCCATGACGAAAGCCGGCGTGAAAGTTTCGATAACGACGCAGTTCCGGCGTAATCCAGCTTTGCTTCACCCTGTCTTCGTAACCCCGCAACTTGCTCGCCGAGAAGTCGCCGGCCACCAGCGCATCAAAGATCGTTTCCGCGGCCAGCATCCCGCTTTTTATGGCCGAGTGTATTCCCTTCAATCGCGCAGCATTTAGAAATCCAGCGCTGTCGCCTACGATCAGAACTCCATCGGCATACATCTGCGGCATCGCGTGCCAGCCCCCGGCGGCGATTGCCTTCGCGCCGTACCGAATCATCTTGCCGCCATCGAGAAGCTTTGCCACGAATGGATGCGTCTTAAAGCGTTGAAACTCGGCGTGCGGATCGATCAGCGGATCGCGATAGTCCAAACCGGTGACGTACCCGAGATTCAAAACCCGGTTCTGCATGCCATAGATCCAGCCCCCGCCATACGTCCACTGGTCCGAAGGAAATCCAAGGGTGTGCGTCACACGCCCAGTCGGATACCGATCGTCCGGCAATTCCCAGAGCTCTTTCACGCCCAGGCTATAAACCTGTGGTTCGCGCCCGGCATCAAGATTGAGTCGCTGAATCAGTTTCTTGGTCAGAGATCCGCGAACGCCCTCGCCCAGAACCGTGACTTTCGCAACTAAATCCACACCCGGTTCAAAGTTCGCCTTGCGCTTCCCTTCCTTGTCGATTCCTTTGTCACCGGTGCGCACCCCCACCACCCGCTCATCCGCGTCGTAAAGCATCTCGGCGCCGGGAAATTCGGGAAAGATATTCACGCCGGCTGCTTCGCACTTCTCGCCCAGCCACGCGGTCAGACGATTGAGCGAAATGATGTAGTAACCGTGATTGTTAAGCGGCGGTGGATTAATAGGCGAGCGAATGGCGTGCTTCTTTGTCAGAAAGAGAAACTGATCTTCTTTGACGGGCGATTCCAGCGGCGCGCCCTGCTCGAGAAAATCGGGAATCAGCTCTGCCAATCCACGCGGATCCATCACAGCGCCCGAAAGAATATGTGCGCCAATCGACGCGCCTTTTTCGATGACAGCGATCTGAATTTCACCCAGCTGCTTTCCCTTTGCACTTTGCTCTTCGCTCTTTGCTCTTTCGATCAGCCGCGCCAGATGAAATGCGCCGGCGAGATTCGCCGGACCCGCTCCGACAAAGACCACATCCATTTCCAAACTTTCGCGTTCCATCAGTTTCAACCCGTCAACCATCGGCGGCCGTTCCTAAGAAAATGAATGACCATTCAGTTTGAGCAGTATAACAGAGGGGATTGAACAGCTGGGAGCGCGGACATCCTGTCTGCATTCGTGTCAGAAGCTCGCGCGCAAGCAACGCCCTCCTCACGGACGGGCTACTGCCCCGCGCCCTTCACAATCGCGATCTCTTGCGGCGTCAGGTCCTAGAATTCATACACTAGCTGATCGATTTGCCGGTCGAGCGTGGCGCATTTGTTTTCATAGAAGGTCTTGTCGCACTCCGCGGACGTGAGTTGCTTCTTACCCTCGAGCATTTGATACGGGACCTCAAAGGCTGTGTCTGTGTGCTAAGTGTCATCCGCAGGATCATCTGATCCAGCGTCGGCGCCCTCCTCAGTTGGATCTAACCCCAGCATCTTCCAATAGCCCTTCTCATCCAGTTCCTTAAATCGCTGCATGTCGCTCAAGTAGCGGTCGTTATCACCCGACCGGCCATAGATGTATCCCCGAAGCGCATAGTATCGTCCTTTGTCGGTGTCGGCGGCACACTCAAGAGCGAGGTTCGCGTACTCGATTGCACTCGTAGAATCCCCGGCCGAAGTAGCATTGGTGGCCCGCTGGGCGTGTAGGAGTGGACTCTCGGTTAGGTTTAGCCTGAATGCCTTATCGTCCAAATCTGCTTGCCGGACGATTACATGCCGATACTCGTCATCGGCTGCCAGTAGTTCGGTAATCTGACCCTTATCGCTGGCCAACATTCGGCAGCCGAGGATGACCGCCGTGATACAGGACGCAGGCACCGCGAAGAGGTGGACTTCTTCTGCATCCGTTTCGATTTTCTTGGTCGCTTCGTCAACCGGGACAATCATTCTCCATTCCTGCTCATATTCCCAATCGACGCTTTTCATGAGGAGAGCTTCGACTGCATTATATTTCTTGAGTGAAGATGCCGGCCGGTTCGCCGAGTACGCCACCTTCCACGGATAGCGAAATCGATCTGCGTCAGACTTTCGCCGGTTAAAAAATGGATGCTCACCATCGAACTCAATGACAAACCCACGATGGTTCTTTGCATAGTGCGCCCACATCAGCAGATTGTCCGCCTTACCAGCCAGGCTGAGGACTCCATACTGATATGAAAAATACTGTTTGAGCCCTTGGCTAAGCCCGTGGTCGAACATTTCGAAAAGGGTTTGGCCAACAGGCGTCTCCAGCAGCGCGCGCACGAGAGGCTGATCTGCGTCGAAGTCTTCGAGTGACGCGACCGTATCCGATATTTCGAATGGATCGTTGAACAAGTGAGGCTGCGTAAACCGGATAGTCTTATTTTGGAGAATATCCAAGCGGTCGGGCGTAGCGTATTTGTATAGCTTCATAGTTAATCTCCAACTGAAACCGATAACTAAATCAGCGCTTCTCGACGGGTGTTAAGCCGCACTCTCAACAATCGCGATCTCTGCGGGCGTTAATTCGTAGAGTTCATAAACCAGACTGTCAATTTGGCGGTCGAGCGTGGCGCACTTGTTTTCATAGAAAGTCTTATCGCGCTCTGTGCGCGCGGACGCGAGTTGCTTCTTGGCTTCGAGCATTTGCTCGACAAGATGGACGATTTGGTCATGGCGCTTGGAATCAGTAACGCTGTCCTCACGAAGCTTGGGAATTGGAAGTTGTTTCAAGTCTGACACCAAAACTTTTGGGAATAGAGCCTTCTTAGCTTTCGGACTCCGCCGATGATGCCGCCATGAGATTAGCCATGAATTGAGGATGCCCAACAGAAACAGTGGGCTTGGCCATACACGGTCACACTTGATCGGAATGATGTCTCTGCTGTGGTAAAGCTCCCTATCGCAAAAAGCACCGATTAATCGGTGTCGAGGTCCACCCGTAATTTCTTGCACCAGGAGGCGGGGCCCAACAAAGTTTTGAGGATCGCGAGCCGCCGCAAGCCAAGGTCCATATTTGACGAATCTCGTCTCTGGCCATTTCAAAGAATAGCGGCCCAAGTCTCGACCGATGGCGTCGGGCTTCCAGGTTTCGTCCTTTTTAGTCTCCGAGTGATATGGCCTTGTTTCGACTGTCACTGCTGTTTGTAGCTTCCCATTGATATCGTAACCGACACCAACTTCGTATGGGTTGTAGCCTGAACAAGGTGTCGCAATTTCGCCAAGTCGCGGTTTTCCCACTTCGAGTTTCCAAAGAATGTTAGTCTCCTCGGATGATTCGAATATGTGGATGATGTTTCCACTCTTGATGAACTGTGATTGCTCAAACACCTTCTGTTCCCCTTTTTTCAATGCGGGATTATTTTCTGATGAAATCAATACCTGGACGCTCCCCGGTTCTTGTTTCGAAATGATCGATATCAAGGTATTGACTTTTGCATCTTTAAAGACGAACTCAGGCAACCAGGCGATCTCGCGAATCGCAAACTGCGTCAAAACAAACCTTCGCAAACCACGCGCACTTGGAATTGTCAGCCAAGTGACGGGAACAATGAATCCATGAAGGCCGCCCGCCCGAAGCAGTCTCAAACCGGCTTCGTAAAACAGGAAATAGTGCTCATAGCTTCCTTCACTTGAGGCGTAGTGTTGTTTGAAATACGGCTTGACCATCTCATTGTGAATTTGATGGAAGCCATACGGCGGATTTCCAACAATCGCGTCAAACCCGCCACGCTTCATCACTTCCGGAAACGCATCTTCGAAATTCATCGGATTGAGCTTGCGCTCTTCACCGGAATCGAACAGTTTTCCTTCGAGAATGTCCCAACCGATTAATGAATTTCCGCAAACGATATTCTTGCTCAGCGATGGCAACAGCGCTGCCTGTAACGCGCGTTGTTGTGCTTTCGCCGACGCAATCGTTTCATCCTCAAGAAGTTTTAGATAGAGCGAGAGTTGTGCGACTTCGACGGCTTGTGGATCGATGTCCACGCCATAAATGTTGTTGATTAGAATCTGCCGCTTCTGCAAAAGGGAAAGCTGAAGCGTTCCGTCCGGTTTCTGGATGCAACCGGCCTTAACGCCTATGTCGCGATTCTTTTTAGTTCTGTTGTAGTAAGCGGCGTGATATCGCAACAGCGTGTCATAAACGCCAAGGAGAAACGACCCGCTGCCGCAGGCAATATCTGCGAAGCGCATCTCCTGAATGTGCGCCGGTGTCCTTCCTTCGATCAGTTTGCCGACTGTATTCTCGACGATGTAGCGGACAATGTATTCCGGAGTGTAATAGACACCACCGGCTTTGCGAACTTCTGGCTTGTCTTCAACGCGCGCTTGTTTCGCAGTGGCGATGATGACTTTGCCGAGAAAGCGCTCGTAGATACTCCCGAGAATATGAATCGGGATCGCGTTAAAGTCGTAAGGCGACTCGCGATGCGAAAGGGCTTGGCTGATCTTATCGAAGACCCGTTCGTCGGCGTTGAACTTGTCGCTGTCGAGCAGGTCATGCTCTTTGAAGATGATGCCGTTATAGACGCGATCCAAACGGCGGGAAGTCGAAATGAAGTTCTCCCATGACTTGCCTTTCTTCTGGAGGTCTTCAATCAGCGGCTCCGATTCGATCAGCTTGTCTTCAAGAAACCGCATGAAGACCAGGCGATCGAGAGTCCGCTGCGTGACCTCTGTCAACGCGGCACTGTCTAGTTCCGGATTCTTTCGTTTGTAAGCACGCGCCAGCTCTTCGCGGAAGTCATCGAGTTCCCGCAAGAACGATTCATCAATGCTCTGATGCTCATCCGGCGCGACGCCGCGCCCCGCTCGCTTGCGTGAAATCTTAGGCAGGCCTTTGGCGAATTCCTGAATCGATCCGTTAGCGACCGCCTCGCGAGAGAACAGGTGATAGATGGTGCGAAAGCTTTGCTCGTTCGCATAGTCAGTGTAGTGATACTTGAGAACAGCGTGGCCAAGAGCGGTATTGATATTGGGCTTGTAACGGCAATCCAGCACGCGCATCTCTTCGAAATCGTGGAGAACGGAAATCGGCACGTGGCTATTCCAGCCGTAGCGAATAGTCTGAAAGTAGAAAAGCGGAGTATCAATTCCGGCGTGAGGCTTCTTCGCTTCGACAAAGAAGCGAACGTCGCGGAAGTTCGGCCCCAGAAAGGCATAGTCGGCGCGCTTGCGAAATTCGCTGGTGGCAACGCCGCGCTCTACTTTTGCCTCCTGTTTGTAAGGATCGGTTTGCTGCTCGTGGTTAACATCCCAGCCGAGCGCAATCCAAAACTTGTCGATGAAATCCAGACGCGCCTGGGCTTCCGAGTACCCAGTGGAGAGGTAACGCGCTTCGTTCTCGTTGAAGATGGAAACAAGCTCCTGAACACGCGCGAAGGCCTCGTCGAAGGTTTGTGGGATGGCCATTGGCCGACACTATAGCAAAGCTAGAATCCGGGTGACGAATAATCACAGAGACTTTGAAATCATGCTACGCAATTGGCTCAGCAGGCGAACGAACGAGTAGCCCACCCTCTTGTCTGATGATGGCAATCAGCAATGCGAATGAGACCCGTGCGACTCCTCACGTTGGCGCAGTCCTAAATTATTGTCGTGAGAGCGACGCAGCATAACGGCACCTCGCTGGTCAGGCAATCAAACGCTGGTTGCAACAGATTGCTTGTGGAATCTACGTTACTCTTAGACACCAACTTTTGTTGCGAGATTCGTTGATGTACACTGAGCCCCTTCCGGTTCAGCTTTTCTTTTTTATGAATCAGTCTTCACGCAAAAAGGCGATTCTTGTTTTCACAGGCGTTACAGTGCTGCTAGCATCACTGGCCCTGGGTCTGACCAGGGCTCGCTCCCTAATCAACAAACGCAATTCTGTCGAAGCCAGTAATCGCCTGAATGGAATGCCGCAAGTGATCTTGTGGGCCTGGGAACGACCGACGGACCTTCGCTTCATTAACCCTCGCGAAACGGGGGTCGCGTTTCTGGCGCGAACTATACGCTTGCGCGCCGGCGAAGTGGTGGTAAAGCCGCGTCTTCAACCGCTGGAATTGCCTGAAGGCTCAAAGGTGATTGCAGTTGCCCGCGTAGAGTCAGATGCCGTCGACAAGCCGCAACTTTCAGATCAACAGCGCGATAAGCTTGCGGCTGCAATCGTGGAAATGTCCAAGCTACCTAATGTTTCCGCTTTCCAGATCGATTTTGATGCGACCACAAGCGAACGCGCTTTTTATCGCGACCTGATCTTTGAAGTCCGTCGACGCTTGCCCGAAAACACCACTCTTTCGATCACGGCGTTGGCATCATGGTGCACCTACGACGACTGGCTTTCCGGCCTGCCCATCGATGAAGCCGTACCGATGCTGTTTCGCATGGGTGTTGATAAAAACCAGATTAATAACCGCCTGGCGACGGGTGAAGATTTCAACACTCCACTCTGCCGGGGAAGCTACGGTATCTCGACGGACGAGCCGCGCACGAATCTTTCAACTGCGCGCCGGCTGTATGTGTTTAACCCTGACCCGTGGACCGAAGAGTCGGTCCGCGCGATTTTGGAGTCTCGCAAATGATTGTTAGAACATTCAATAGAAGAGAGTGGCGCGGGCGTCCCGCCCGTGGATCACGCGCAGGATGCGCGGGCCACAGAGCATTAATCACTGTTGCCTTACTTATTTCGGTTTCCTTTTTCCTTCCCGATAGCACGCAGGCCTGTGGTCCGTTCTTCACCGACGCGATCTTCGTCTACACGAAACATCCTGATTTCCCTTTGGAGAAGTTTGCCGCGGGCAACCTTGGCGTACTGCAACCAAGCTATGCGCGTTCTTATCTGGTGGCCGCCTATCGCAATTTGGCCGGAAATCGTTTGAGCGACGCTGAAGCGAAGGACATCAAGGCTATTTGGGATGATCGTCTCAATTACGGTTGGGAGTTGCACGACGATGACTGGATTAAGGCTTGGGTCGAAGCGCGCAAGCAAGTTCCCGGCGTCGCCGCACCGGCCGAGATACGGGCGTTTCGCAACCGCGAAAAGCCACACGAGTACGAAGGCTATCTGAATTGTCAGCAGGACGCTTTTGATACCGCTATCGCGACGCTGAAAGATCGGATCAAGCAATTCGGCGCCGACAGTCCGGGCATCAAGAGCTGGCTTTCGGCCCAGGACCTGGTATTTGCCAATTGTTATGAGGGCAAACACATTCCCGCCGACGCATCTACTGAGGCTCCTGACCTGCCGCCGCTACTTCGCGCCGATCGTGCTTATCAGATTGCCGCCGCCAACTTTTATTCAACGAGTTTCGACGACGCGGTGAAACAGTTTGACGCCATAGCCCGCGATAAGTCTTCCCCGTGGCACGAACGGGCGGCCTACCTGGCAGCTCGATCAATGCTGCGCAAAGGAAGCTTGGTTGAAAAAGAAGAAGCGGGACGGCCGGCGCTGGCCGACGCGGAAACGCGACTGAATGCGATTATGAAAGACAAGTCGCTCGCGGCGCTGCATCCTGCCGCAGGCAGACTCCTGAACCTTACGCGACTCCGCCTGCGACCGGAAGAAAAGCTTCACGAACTGGCGCACGCCATTCTTAAGAAAGACAGCAGCGTCGATTTCAAACAGGCCGTTTGGGATTACACGGTGCTGTTGGATAAGTACCTCGGCGACGCTGAAGAAGGCGCGAAGCCAAAGGCCAATCCCAGCCTGAGGAGTGACGAGCTTACCGACTGGGTTACCACCTTCGAAGATGAATCAGCCGAAGCAGCGACCCATTCTTTTCAGCAATGGGAGAAGACAAAGTCTCTGCCGTGGCTGGTTGCGGCAATAACGAGTGACGACGGAAGCAAGGTCGAGGCGCTGTTGAAAGCCGCGGGTAGGGTCGATCACGCATCGCCTGCGTTTCCGTCACTCGTGTTTCACAGCGTGCGGTTGCTGAATGCTGCCGGCCGGGCCGCCGAAGCACGCACGATGCTTGATGGGGTTCTCAGCAACGATCGCGCGCGGTTGTCAGCGTCGGCGCTCAATCACTTATTGGGACAGCGAATGATGCTGGCCACGAACCTCGATGAGTTTCTTCAGGCCGCCCAACGCAAACCGGCCGCTTTTAGCGACGACAATGATGGGCGGGAGATTCCTGACGAAGAGAGCCAGACGGCAGAGACCACCAAACGCGCCGAGTTGTTTTTCGCGCCCGACTCAGCCGGCATCTTTAACCAGGCCATGCCGGTCGCGATGCTGCGCGAAGCCGCTCGCAGCACTATTCCCGCGCCAAACCTTCGGCGCGACCTAGCTCAGGCCGCGTTTGTGCGCGCTGCAATGCTGGATGATAGTGAAACTGCCAGGCAGGCCAGCATTACCCTGGCCTCTCTACAACCCGAATTGAAGACGTTCCTCGGCGCCTACGATCGGGCAGCGACAACCGAGGCTCGCCGATTCGCTGCCGCCTTTCTTTCGCTGAAGCATCCGGGGCTGCGGCCTTACGTTTCCGCAGGGCTGGGCCGCAGCACGCCTCTCAATGAAATCGACAGTTATCGCGATAACTACTGGTGCGCTGAACCGCCGTTTTCGCTCTCTGGTCCCCCGTCGGAAGGCGAAGGTGGAGATGATAAGGCGAAAACCAAAACCGCTGTGCCGCCTGCGTTCCTGAAACCTTCGCAGGGCCTTGCAGCTAGACAATTCGCCGCCCTAAAAGCCCTGGGCACTGCGCCTAACTATTTCTGTCGCATAGCGATCGACTGGACAGAGAAGAATCCGGCTGACCCGCGCTCGCCCGAAGCCCTGCACCTGGCCGTGAGGTCAACTCGTTACGGTTGCACCGACAAGGAAACGGGCCGCTGGTCCAAGGCCGCTTACGATCTGCTGCATCGGCGTTATCCCAACACTGTCTGGGCCAGGAACACGAAGTACTGGTTCAAAGATTGAGTGGGCTCGGCGCTAATTAGGTCGCTTCGAATTAGTTCGAGCAGGAACCAATGTGACTGACAACAAGCATACAAACAACTTAATCAGCGAAACCAGTCCGTACTTACTTCAGCACGCCCACAACCCCGTCGACTGGTATCCGTGGGGCGAAATCGCGCTTGCCCGGGCGCGCGCAGAGGACAAGCCAATCCTTCTCAGCATCGGCTATTCAGCTTGTCACTGGTGCCACGTTATGGAGCATGAGTCGTTCGAGAACGAAGAGATCGCCAAACTCATGAACGAGAACTTTGTAAACATCAAAGTGGATCGCGAAGAGCGGCCGGACCTCGATCAGATTTACATGAGTGCGGTGCAGATGATGACGGGTCAGGGCGGATGGCCGATGACCATGTTTCTTACTCCTGCAGGCGTGCCCTTCTATGGCGGAACATATTTTCCTCCGGCGGATCGTTACAACATGCCGGGCTTTCCCCGCGTGCTGATGAGCGTGGCCGAAGCATACCGTTCTCAGCCCGATCAAGTTGCCAGCACCGCGACCGCAATGCTGGGAGAGTTGAGGCGGGTTGGCCTGGCCGAGGCGTCTCGCGAGGTTCTGACTACCGATCTTCTTGACGCTTCTTATCGCCGAATCGCGGCCAACTTTGATTCTGTTAACGGCGGCTTTGGGGGCGCGCCCAAGTTCCCGCCGTCGATGACGCTCGAGTTCCTGCTTCATACGTTTCATCGTACTGGGGATCGAAAGGCACTTGAGATCGTTCGGCATACGGCGCGGAAAATGGCTGAAGGCGGGATGTATGACCAACTAGGTGGCGGCTTTCACCGCTATTCCGTTGATGCAAAATGGCTGGTGCCTCATTTTGAAAAGATGCTTTACGACAATGCGCTCCTCTCGCGATTCTACCTGCACGTTTATCAGGTCACAAAAGATCAGTCAGCACGCCGAGTTGCCGAAGAGATCCTGGATTATGTTATTCGGGAGATGACCGACGCCAGCGGCGGTTTCTATTCCAGTCAGGATGCGGACTCTGAAGGCCAGGAGGGAGAGTTCTTCGTCTGGACGCGCCAGGAGATTCTCGAGGCATTAGGCGCACGCGACGCGGACCTCTTCTGCGATTACTTCAACGTGACCGAAAGCGGAAACTTTGAAGGCCGCAGTATTCTTAATGTCACGGCATCGCTCGACGATGTCGCAATCAGAAACAATGTGACTGTCGAAGAGTTACGCGAAGCGCTCGGGACCGGCCGGAAAACACTCTTCGATATTCGCGAGAAAAGGATAAAGCCCGGCCGTGATGAAAAAGTTCTGACTGCCTGGAATGGGTTAATGCTGGGCAGCTTTGCCGAAGCCGCTGCTATTCTCGATCGGTCCGACTATCGAGAGATCGCGGAGGCCAACGCGGGTTTTCTTTTGGATCATCTGCAGCACGACGGCCTCCTGCTGAGAACCTACAAGGACGGAAACGCAAAGCTAAATGCTTATCTTGAAGACTACGCATGTCTGATCGATGGTCTGGTTTCGCTTTACGAAACAAGCGGCAGACTGAAATGGATTGAGAGCGCCCTCTCACTCACCGAGAGGATGATTGACGAATTCTGGGACGGCGAGGCAGGCGGCTTCTTTTTCACTGGCAGAAGTCATGAGCAGTTGATCGTCCGCTCAAAAGAGTTTCTCGATAATGCCACTCCATCCGGTAATTCGATCGCCGCACTCTCGCTACTTAGATTGAGCCTACTGACGGAAAACGAAACGTACCGTCGCCATGCGACTACGGTTCTGCGTCTGATGGCTGACCAGATTCGCAGGTACCCTTCGGCGTTTGGCTTTGCATGCAGAGCTGTGGACTTCTATCTGGGTTCGCCCGCAGAGATAGCGATCGTCGGGCGCGCCGAAGCCCCTGGTCTGAAGGATCTCATCCGCGCCGCATGGGAGGTTTACATCCCGAATCGAGTGGTGGCCTTGTACCTCGAAGATGACGCCCGAGCCTCCACCATGATTCCCCTGCTTCGTAACCGAACCACGCTCACGTCGGGCCCGACGGCCTTCGTCTGCCAGTCCTACACCTGCAAAACTCCAGTCCACACCGGGGCTGAACTGCTTGAGCAATTGGCCCAAACCGGGACCACGCCCCCCTCGGTCAACTGATTTCCCCGGTTTTTCGCCGAAATCCCGAAAAAAGCGGTTGACTTTGGTTACTCCCGACCGCTATTCTTCAGGTGGCCAACAGTGTTGGCCTATGTAGGCTAAATACCAACCCATCGGATGGTTCCCCTCGGGCAGCGACTGACGCCCGTCGCCCTCTTAACTAACCAAGCGCCCCGAGCAGTTCGAAAGTTAAACTCAATGTCTCGATTCAACTGGAAGAGTCTGTTACTGGTCGGTGGTGTCGTGATCATCGGCACCGCCCTTCTATTGCTTGGACTCAGTGCCACCCTACGTCTTCCCCTTCTTAGCTGGAGCGGATTGGCATCGTTCGGCATCCTCCTGATCCTCACCGTCGCGTCCAGCCGGTTCACAGTTGCAGTCAGCAACGTTGATGGCGTCAGCGAAAGCAACAAATCCGTCGCCGACACTTTCATTTTCCTAGCCGTGATGATGTACACCCTCGCGCCGGCCAATAACCTGGGCCCGGCGATCATCCTGGCTGCCATCGTCGGTTTCGTTTCTTCATTCTCGTTTGCCAAGCGCTGGTCCACCGTTTTCGCGATGGGCACCTTGATCATCTCGACGTTCGTAGCGTCCCTGGTCTACAGAATGCTGATTCTGAGTCTCGCTGGGGAAGCTCTGGCGGGCAATGGCAGCGGTATTGTCCTCGACCTGCTGCTGTTTCCTCTCTGCATTTTCGGAATCGTCCAATATGCGTTGAGCACTTTCGGCACGGTTGCCTTCAATTCTTTCCATTCGGGCAGTGGCAGAATCACCCTTTCGCACGAAAGTTTGGTTTGGACGTTCATTACTCAGGTCGCCAACGTTACCTCAGCTGCCTTGTTCTATTCCGCAATTCATGACGGAGGTCTTCCCTTCCTATTCGTCGGCATTCTGATTGTCGGACTGGTCCATCTGCTTTATCGCTTCAACGAGAAACGGGTCAGCGAAGTAACCCGCGCGCAATCCGACAAGGTCCGCTACGTCGAGGAGATTGCCCGCCTGCACATGAACACGATTGAATCGCTGGCCATCGCGATTGACGCGAAAGATCAGACCACTCACGGTCACGTCCGGCGTACACAGATCTACGCCACAGAGATGGGCAAACTCTTAAAGGTGACCGAGTCGGAGTTACAGGCTTTGGTTGCCGGCGCCCTCTTGCATGACATTGGTAAGCTGGCGGTTCCGGAATACATCCTCAACAAACCCGGCAAACTAACTGAAGCGGAATTTGCCAAGATGAAGATTCACCCCACAGTCGGCGGCGACATCCTCAAGCGAGTCAATTTTCCTTACCCGGTGGAAGACATCGTGCGGTACCACCACGAAAAGTGGGACGGCAGTGGCTATCCGAAAGGCCTCCGGGCCGAAAACATTCCGCTGGTGGCGCGCATAATCTCGGTCGTGGATTTTTACGACGCGACCCGGTGCGATCGTCCCTATCGCAAAGGAATGAAGCGTGAGGATTCTCTGGCCCTGTTGCATAAGATGACGGGATCGTCTTTCGATCCAAAAGTTGTTGATCTTTTCAGCAAGCACGTGATCGAGTTCGACCAATTGATCGGCAATGAAGATATCCAGGAACAGGTGGCATCTGAAAATCTGGACCTGAAAACCAGGACCCGGCCCGATGCCGGACTGGCATCCGACGTCCTCGGCACCCCGGACAACACCCTCGGCTTTAGATCAATCACTGAGGCCCAGCGGGAAGTCTTCGCGCTTCACGAAATCGCTCAGACTATCGGCTCGTCCCTGAACATGAACGACACCGTGACGCTGATTTCCAATAAGCTGCGGGCGATTGTACCGTTCGACACTTGCATCATTTTTGTCGTCGACGACCGAACCGGCAAAGCTATTGCGATGCATGTGGTCGGAGATCACCTCGACTTGTTTGAGCGGCGCCGCATCAGCGTTGGAGATGGCATTACCGGATGGGTGATCGCCAATGCGCGCTCGATGTGCAATGCTTCGCCGGAATTGGATTTGGTGGGATTGCCCGATGATATTGCCAAGACCTACCGCGGCGTTCTGGTCTCGCCCTTGATTCGCGAAGACGGCGCGTTCGGAGCGATTACCCTCTATTCAAAAGGACGCACCTCGTACACGACTGAGCACGTTCGTCTGCTTGAATCAGTTGCCCAGCATGCAGCGTCGGCGCTGAACAACGCCATCACTTTTGAACGAACCAAAGAGAGTGCATTGACTGACCCGCTGACCGAGTTACCGAATGCGCGGGGATTCTACATGATGCTCGAGCAAAGACTCGCCGAATGCCAGCGTTCGAACCGCGAATCGCTCTCACTAATCAGCATGGACGTTGACGACTTTAAGGAAATCAACGATCAATGGGGTCACGCGATCGGGGACCGGCTGCTGGCCAGTGTGGCCCGCGTAATTCGTAAAGAGTTGCGTCAGATGGACGTCCTCTCGCGATATGCCGGAGATGAGTTTGTGGCGATTATGCCGATGGCATCTCAGTCGATGGCCGACATGATTGCCGAAAGGATTCGCAAGGCCGTTACGGAACATAAGTTTTCAGTCAGGACAGGCAAGTCGGTTGAAGTGAGTATTAGTACAGGTATCGCATGTTTCCCTGAAGACGGGGAAACGACCGAGGAACTGCTGACTGCCGCGGCCAGAAGAATGCAGAAGGACAAACACACTCGCAAGAACCTGCACAATCTGTCGACCATGCCGACTCCGGCTCGAATTGATCATTACACCTGAGTCGCTGCCAAAGTTCTCACCGGCACGTCAAGCTTCGGCCTGGCGTGCCTTTTCTTTTGCTGTTTTGTCTGACCGCGGGTCTCGCGTATAATCCTGGCAGTTAGCTCAACATGACATTGAGGCCAGCGGCAAGCTGGCCGATTCACATTAGACAGGCCATTCGTCCTTTCATGAGCAGCCAAACAACTGAGCGAAGAGAAAAAGCGAATGCCCCGGCTGGGGGCACGGCAGGAGTGATCGACGCACCTACTGCGAAAGCGCGTCATGAAATATCACGGGCGGCAGCACCTGAAGAAGGCCGCGAGACGTTGATCAAACTCCTGCATCAGATGATTCTAATCAGGCGCTTTGAGGAGAAGTGCGCCGAGGCCTACAGCCTGGGGAAGATTGGCGGTTTTTGTCATCTGTACATTGGCCAGGAAGCCGTAGGAGTTGGCGCAATCTCAGCGATTCGCGACGACGACTACGTCTTGACCAGCTATCGTGAACACGGACAGGCAATCGCTAAAGGGATCTCGCCCGACGCCGTCATGGCCGAACTATACGGTAAGGCGGGTGGCTGTTCACGAGGCAAGGGCGGTTCGATGCACTTGTTCGACAAGGACGTGAACTTTCTCGGCGGCCACGCGATTGTCGGCGGGCAGATTCCTTTGGCTACCGGAGTCGCCTTCGCCAGCAAGTATCAGGAAACCGACAAGGTGACTCTGTGCTTTTTTGGTGAAGCCGCGGTCAATCAGGGAGCTTTCCATGAATCGCTGAACATGGCCCAGTTGTGGAAGCTTCCGTGCATTTACATTTGCGAGAACAATCAGTACGGGATGGGAACGTCACTGGCACGCGCGATGTCGCTTCAGAATGTCGCGGAAAAGGCTTGCGCCTACGAAATGGCCTCGGAGTTCGTGGACGGCATGGATGTGATCGCGATGCGCCAGGCCACGCAACGGGCCGTGCAACGGGCGCGCGAAGAGTCAAAGCCGACACTGCTGGAAGCGCGCACCTATCGTTACATGGGCCATTCGATGTCCGACCCCGGCAACTACCGCACCCGCGCTGAGATTGAGAAACATCAGGAGCGCGATCCGATCAAGATTTTCACCGCGACACTTAAAGAACAAAATATACTGTCAGACAAAGATTTGGCCGCGGTTGAGGCTGAAGTGAAAGAACAGGTAGAGCAAGCGGTTCGCTTTGCTGAAGAAAGTCCGGAACCCGACGAGAGCGAGCTGTACACCAATGTCTACGCTAATCCGTTGAACTGATTTTTCAAATCGAGGATTGATTGATGGCCGTAATGACCATGCGCGATGCTCTGAACCAGGCCCTGAAAGAGGAACTGGAGCGTGACCCGTCCGTCTTTCTGATGGGCGAAGAAGTAGCTGAATATCAAGGGGCCTATAAAGTAACGCGCGGTTTGCTGGAAACATTCGGACCCAAGCGAGTGATCGACACCCCGATTACCGAACTGGGGTTCGCCGGACTGGGCGTCGGCGCCGCCATGGTCGGCCTGCGTCCGATTGTTGAGTTCATGACCTTTAACTTTTCGATCCTGGCGACCGATCAAATCATTAACTCCGCGGCCAAGATGCTCTACATGTCCGGCGGGCAGTTCAAAATTCCGATCGTTTTTCGCGGGCCCGGCGGTTCGGCTTACCAGGTTTCATCGCAGCACTCGCAGGCGCTCGAATCCTGGTTCGCTTACTTTCCCGGGCTGAAAGTGGTCATGCCCTCTACGCCGGCGGATGCTAAAGGCCTTTTGAAGAGCTCCATTCGCGACGACGACCCGGTAATCTTTATCGAGCAGGAGCGCATGTATGGCATGAAAGGCGAAGTTCCGGAAGATGCGGACTTCACAATCCCGCTCGGCGTTGCCGAAGTTAAGCGAGAAGGCACGGACGCCACGATCATTGCTCGCTCTTTGATGGTGCCCACGGCATTGAAAGCTGCGGAACAGCTGGAGCAAGACGGTGTGTCCTGCGAAGTCATCGATCCGCGAACGATCCGGCCTCTGGACATTAACACGATCGTGGAATCGGTAAAGAAAACCAATCGCGCCGTCATTGCCGAAGAGTCGCATCCCTTCTGTGGTGTCGCGGCCGAGATTAGCGCGGAGATTAACGAGCGTGCCTTTGACTATCTGGACGCGCCGGTCAAGCGCGTTTCAGGTGTGGACGTGCCGATGCCGTACGCGAAGAATCTCGAGCGCCTTGCCATTCCCGACGTCGAGCAGATCGTGGCAGCAGTGCGCGAAGTTGCTTATTTGTAAAACTGTCAGTGGCTCGTTGTGAGAAGTCAGTTGTTCCGCTCTAATCGAAAGTTGATGAACGATGCGACTACAACTGACGCCTAATACCAACCACTGACTACTAACAACTGACACTTACCAAAATGGCCACTCAAGTCGTAATGCCAAAGCTGTCGCCCACGATGGAAGAGGGCCAGCTTTCCCGTTGGTTGAAAAAAGAGGGTGACAAGGTTGCGATGGGCGAGCCGCTCGCCGAAATCGACACCGACAAGGCCACCATGGAAATGCAGGCGCTGTCGAATGGCGTCCTGCGCAAGATCCTGATCAACGAAGGCGATAGCGCCCCGCTCGGACAACCGATTGCAATTATCGGCGAGCCTGACGAAGACATTTCTGCTCTCCTCAAATCAGTTGAAAAGAAAGATGCGCAGCCGGCCACGCCACCAGCGACGAAGGAATCCGAGCCGTCTGAGTCTGAGTCTGAACCCGTGTCCGCACCATCTGAAGTCACGACCCCAACTCCTGGAGAGCAAAGCACTCAAGCGGCCCAACCTTCAGGCGACGGCGGCCGCCAGTTGATCTCGCCCATCGCCGCCCGAATGGCCGCTGACGCCGGTATCAGTTTGAGTTCCCTGCAAGGCAGCGGTCCCGGCGGGCGAATCGTGAAACGCGACATTGAAGCAGCAATGACTGAGAAGCCGCGCGCTAAGAGCGGGTCGCCACTGCGGCTTGGTTCGCCGGCGATGGCGGCTAATAAAGAAGCCGTTCACGGTCCATCGGCTTATCGAGACGAGCCAGTTACCGAGATGCGACGCACGATCGCGAGGCGTTTGGTGACTTCTCTCGGTCCCGTCCCGCATTTCTTTCTCACCAGTGAGATTGATATGGAGCGGGCAGCTGATCTGCGTGGCGCTATTAACGAGTTATATCCCGATACTAAACTGAGCATCAATGACGTCATTATTAAGGTGACGGCAGCGGCTTTGATTGCCCACCCCCAGGTGAACGCATCCTTCCAGGACAAAACAATTCGTTACTACGAACACGCGGACATTGGCGTGGCCGTCGCAACTGAAAACGGTTTGATTACACCGGTGGTGCGGTCGGCCGATTTGAAGTCCTTGCCAGAGATTGCCGGCGAGGTACGCGAATTGGCCGGCCGGGCCCGGTCGCGGAAACTAAAGCCCGAAGAATACACCGGGGCATCGTTTTCCATCAGCAATCTGGGCATGTTCGGCATCGACGAATTCACCGCGGTCATCAATCCTCCAGAAGGCGCGATTCTCGCCGTCGGTGCAATGGCGCCAAAAGCGGTGGCCAAAGACGGCGCAGTCGTCGTGCGCCAGACAATGCGCGTGACGATGTCCTGCGATCACCGCGTGATCGACGGCGCCACTGGCGCACAATTCCTGCAGACACTCAAACAGATACTTGAGAACCCTCTCTATCTATTCCTGAGCTAGCGTTCAGAGTTCAACCTTTAGGTTGCTGATTTGCGCGCGCAAGCTAAAGCTTGAAGTCTAAACTGACCCTCGCCCCAACGGCTCATAGGATTCGTAACGGTCAGATGCACATCGAGATTCTGTCCCGACCTTTTTTCTGCCCTTATTCTAGTTCGCTGTGCGCAAAGCAAACCAACAATCCCCCGCCGCGCCACACCTGGCGCTGATAGCAGTACAGGTTATGTTTGCGACCTGGCCAATCGTAGGCAAGATCGCTCTTCGTGCTGTGCCCAGCGCAGGTCTGGTTGCTCTTCGGGTAGCGGGCGCAGCGCTCGTTTTCATGCTGCTCGGGGCAATTCGGGGTGGTGTCGGCAGAATTCAAAAACGGGATTGGCCGTTGCTGCTCGCTTCCAGCATCCTTGGCGTAGCTCTGAATCAATGGCTGTTCGTCCAGGGCCTGTCACGGACGACGGTCATTAATGCAACCCTGCTTGGCACGACAATCCCGATTTTCACGCTCTTGATTAGTATCGTGCTGCGCACGGACCGCGCGTCGCTACGACGGGTTATCGGTATTCTGCTGGCAGCCGGCGGCGTTGTTTACCTGATCGGACCGGGACGCGCGGGCTTTTCATCAACGACATGGTTCGGCGATGTGCTGATCGTCGCGAATTCGCTGTGCTATGGGACCTACATTGCGATCTCTAAGGATTTGATGACTCGATACAGCGCGTTGACGGTGATCACGTGGATTTTCGTCGTCGGGAGCGTCGCCACGATTCCCGCAGGCGCGGTCAGTGTCTCGCACGTGCCGCTGGGAGAAGTGAGTGCGGTTGTCTGGCTGGCAATCGTTTATATCATTCTGGTGCCCACGGTCGGCGCGTATTACCTCAACGCCTGGGCCCTGGGGCGCGTGTCGCCGAGCACCGTGGCGGTCTACATCTATTTGCAGCCGCTCATTGCGTTCTCAGTGGCTCCACTACTCCTGGGCGAACGATTAAGTTGGAGGACGATCGTCGCTGCGGTATTGATATTCGCCGGCGTGCTGGTGGTGACACGGCGAGGGCGAAGTCAGGCGATACAGAAAGTAACTCAACACCCTGAGGCTTTCGGCCACTAAGCTGAGCAACTCGCGCCGCGGATTCGATGGTCAGCGCAGAGTTTGGTTACAGCCACGACACTCTACCCGCCGTTTGGCATTAAGCGTTCCACACGCCGCACATCTCAGGTACATGGCGCGCGCGAAGAAATGTGTGATGGCATAGCTACCGCCAAGAATTGCGATCGCTATGCCGATATTGAGCAGGGTCTCTTTCAGTTTATCTCCTGTCCGATCGCGGGACTGAAACGCCCTCCCTCACCGCCACCACCCCACGCGGGCTGCCCGCCTGGGGAGCCCGGGTCGGCTACTCGCTGAGTTACGAACCCGATGAGGCCGCGCGTCTTGAGCTTTGTTCGTTTTGCGGCGTCGCCGTGTGTGTCTCTCTAATATAGATCAGATACTGCAGCCCCCGCTCATAGCCTCGTTGAAAGGCTCCCGTCGCCGAAGCGTCTCCGTATTTCGGTTTGAGGTCTGCAGCCAAATCTTCATTCCATGATTCTCCGCGCCGACGAGGATGCAGGGCGGCTTCGAAACCGAGCCGATATTTGGCCTCATCGATTTTGAAGTCACCGCCCTGGCTGGTGTAATGCTCAGACTCAGCGCCCCGCAAGCCAATCCACCATTCTTCGCGGGCCGCATCGACGGTCTCAGCTCCGGCTCGCGTCAATTCTGCGCGAGCAGTTTTCGCGATCTGCTCGTCGCCGGCAAAGGCAATGAGAACCGATCGCCCACGCCTCAGCGCGTCTTCATAGACATATAGCTCGTCCCGGGGCAGTCCGTCGTCGATTGCTTTCTCAAGCGCATCGCCCGCCAAAGCCCCAGCGGCTGCACCGCCGGCGCCGAACAAAGCTGCGCCGAGAATGCCCAGCGCCAGCACCGGTCCTACACCGGGAACCAGCAAGCTCGCCGCGGCCGCCCCGGCACTGGCGCCACTGGCTACTCCGAGGGCCGCACCGACAGTTCCCCCTACTGCCGGTCCCATTCCCGGCTGTTCGGCTTCGCTGGTAGGAATTCGCGCTTCAAGTTCGGTCTCAGTTGTGTGCGGTGAGAGTACACTAATGTTTGCTTCCGAAATACCCAACGACTTCAGAATTGCGGCGGCACGCCTGGCGTCCGCCAATGAATTGAAAATTCCTGCAATGCTCTCCATGTGCTCAGTCCTCCCGTAAGACTCTTACAGGCGCGCGCTGTGCCACAGTCAGGGTAACCACGAGACTGACACAGATAGGTAATGGAAAGATCACTCGCACTTCATCTGAGCGTATCGTTGAGAGAGGCCGAGAGGCTGTGTTATGGTAGCAGCGATCGGGAACCTATCACTTCGGAAACGGGAGCGACGCTAACAGTGTTCGATATCGTAGAAAAGCATTGGCCGATGTCGATTGGCGACGGCAAGGCCACGCGCAAAAAGCGGCCGCGCATACTGGCCATTACCACGGACTGCTGCACCGGATGCGCCGGCTCACCAGCTTGCATCGAATACTGTCCAATCGATGCCTGTATGTTCTGGGTTCCCGATGAAGATCATCCGCCATTTGGTCGCATCGAAGTCGATCCTTATCTTTGTATTGGCTGTCAGAAGTGCACCAGCAAGGGTCCTGACGGCGCCTTCCTCGATGGCTGCCCCTGGGATGCGATTGAGATGATTCCGACTGATGATTGGGAGGCAATGCACGAGATCACTCTTCCCGATCTTCCGCCTGCGCCTCCGGCAATCGCCGCGGGTTAATTCCCGCGAGCCCGGATTGCTTTCGCGGTCAACGTAGCTTGTTGACCAGTCTCGGCACCCGCACCGGCCTCCGCGAACGACTCAACCAACGAGAGATCATCTTTTGTTCCCACGTAGGCAAGTCCCCGTAATGCATCGTTCACAGTAGCTTGATCGGGCGAAAGCCACGCCACCGTCTGTCCGACCGACACAACTTCACTTTCTTTCGTTGCGACGCTGCTAATCGAACCATCCAGGGGTGAGCGAAACTCCTGGACCGTGTTAGCAGCATCGCGAATTCTCGCCAGCAATCCGCCGGCTTTGATCTTCGTTCCCTGAGGCAAGATGCTAACAATTGTCCCCGCGATCGTTGATTTCACTTCGAACGGTTGCAGCATTGCGCGCAGCTCGCCCCGGCCAGAGGCGTCGCCAAACCTTACTAATTGAAGAGCAGCATTGCGGCGAACGAGCGGTTCAGTGTCAGCCAGCAGCGCAAGCAGGGCACCGTGAAACTCTTCGGCGGCCGGATCCTGACCCATGACCCAGGCCGTGGTCTTGCGAATCTCGGCAACCGGACTCCGGCTCAAGCCGATGATTTTCGGGTAGAACTTCCTAACATTGGGATCGCGTTTTTCGATTCGCGTTTCAATTTGAGAGAGCGCGTGCTGAATGTGGCGCGGATTCTTTTCGTCGGCAAGATACTTGTTGATGTCGGCGTCTGAAAGGTCGCGGCCAAACCAGGTACCGTACCAGGTGAGGAATGGCACGACGATAAATAATGCCGCCAGAATGATTAGCGGCCAGGACGCGCGCCGTCGCTTTGGCTGAGCGGAAACGTCCGCCTTATCACTGTTACCGTTTCCGTTCATGAATGATTAGGCTCGGTCTAACTGGAAGGATAAAGGTGATATAGCATCAAGTAAACCACGACGCCAGTGATGGACACGTATAACCACATCGGCAGGGTGACGCGCGCAATCCGCTTGTGTCTCTGAAACTCGCCGCGCTTCGCGCGTCTCACCGTAATGATCACAAAGGGAACAATCACGGCCGCCAGAAACGTGTGCGTCGTTAGAATCGTGAAATAGATCGGCCGTGCAATTCCCTGCCCTGCGAACCGTGTCACCCCATGATGCGCGTGATAGGTAAGGTACGAAATCAGAAACAGAACCGAAGCGCTCAGCGCGGCAACCTGGCAGTTACGATGGGCAGTGACTCGCTTTCGCCGGATGAAAAAGTAACCGCTGGTTAGCAAAAGGAAACTGGAAGCGTTGAGGCAGGCGTTGAGATGTGGGAGAACAGAAAAATAGTCCGTCACGCAGTCACTAACTCTCTTTCGCCCGGGGCGTCTTCATGTCCGCCATCATCCGGTTTACATCCGGCGGCAGGGCCCGGCCTCTGACGTCTGTTAGGGCAGGTACGGTGCGAGCCCCTGGCACCCATGTAGCGCCGCCGGCCGCGGCCAGTTTTGGTTGGGACCCACCCGCAGCCAGCGCGCGTCTCTCCATTCGAGCTGAGACCGCGCCCATCGCGGGCACCATCAGGAACGCCAGGGCAATCACCATTGGAACCACCGTGAAGAATAATCCGTCGGTGCTGATAAGGCTGCCCCCGGCCAGGACGTTGTAAGCGATGAGCGCAAAGAACCCGATGGCGACAACCACGCAGAGCAGTTTCAATAGTGATTCTTCTCGCTTCATGGTCTATTCAATCGACTCAACATCCTTTGATTCAGTGTTTCTTTGCCGGTTTCGCTGCCCGCTCAACTAATTCTTCGTACCCGCAGCGTTCGCACTGCCAGGACGGAAAAACATCGTTCGGATCGCCGGTGCTCTGGTAAACCGCTCGCTCGGACGGAATTATCTTTCCTCCGCACCGCGGACAAGAGCGTCCTCGTGTCGTCCGTTGTTCGATATCAAAAGTCTGAGATGCGTTTTCTTCCACAGCAGTCAGTTCACTTTGGCAAGCTAATCATTCTGAACCTATCCGGACTTTCGATGACGAAAAGCCAGAATGAAGATAGCGCAAAAAATCGAAACCGGGGGTACCAGCAAAACCAGTACCCCAATATTCAAGTTGCGGACGAAAGAGCTGTTTCCGGATAGCGAAGCCCGGCACATCACGCATTGCGCCAGCGCCGGCTCTGTAAACGCAACTAACACTAATGCAATCGCCAGGGCAATCAACGTCAAACGTAATGTTCGGTTCGGTTTGGGCACGCCTCAAATCCTCAATGACTCTCTGGCGCCGCTGGCGCCGGGCCCTGATAGCGCAGGTTCTTTGAGCGAAAACTGTCCGGGAAAAACACCAGCAGCAGGCAGATGCAGATGACCAGCGCCGGCACAATTGTCAGCACCAGATTCAAGCGCTCGAACCGCAGGTGCATAAAGTAGGCGACGATCAGAGCCGCCTTGATAATCGAGGCGCCCATCAGGATGGTCAGCATGTAGATCACCGGCAGGTGAATATAGCCGAGAAACACCTCGAATCCGGTGAGCACCAACAACCAGACCCAGACAGAAATGAACAACTTGTTTGAGCCGGCAAAATGCTCTTCACCGCCCGCTGCGTGTGCAGTCATTTCGTTTTCCTCCAACCGTGGTTACTCTATTCAGACACCTTCTGCTGGGAAAGCGTGGCTCGCGTTACTTGGTTGCGTCGACTGACAACAGGTAAATCATCGGGAAGACAAACATCCACACCAAATCAACAAAGTGCCAGTACAAACCGCTGATCTCTACGTCTTCGTGTTTCAGTTTGTTAACTCTGCCGGCAACGATCAGCAGATAGATACAGCCCGTAAAAACGTGGAACATGTGCATTCCGGTGATGCCAAAGAACGTCGCGCCAAATAAGGGCGTCGAGCCCGGCCATTTCTCAGCCCACTCATGCGGTAATGCGAAGGGACTCAGACCTTCACCGATCAGGTGCTTCCACTCGATCATGTGCAGCACGATAAAGGTTGCGCCGAGCACCGCCGTGGCGATGATCCACTTACGGGCTCTTGATCGCTGCGCTTTTGCCGAAGCCGACACGGCCATGACCATCGTCAGACTGGACGAAAGGAGCACTAGGGTCATGATGGACGAAAAGACGATACTGGGATAAAACTTGAACGGCGTCGGCCAGACGTTCGAGGCGCGCAAGTAAGCATAGCCCATCAGCAGCGCCGAAAAGGTCAACGAGTCGGACATGATAAAGAGCCACATGCCCAATTTTCTGTGGCCGACTCGATAGGGATGCACTCCGCCGCCCCAATCGCCGGTTATCGCTTCAGCTTCAGTTGCCACCAGTCACCTCCAAAAGGATTCTGATTTGTCTTACTCCCTCTCCCTTTGGAAGAGGGAGATGTGCGCCTTCACTTCCAATAAAACAACAGCACAAACAGAACGACCCACAGGCCGTCCATGAAATGCCAGTAGATTGTCGCTGAGTCCGCCGCGCCCACGCGTCGCAGTTCTCCTTCAACCGTGACGCGCTTCCGGCGGGTCCGCACGAGTAGATAACCTAAAGCCATGATGCCGCCCGCCAGGTGCACGCCATGCGCCGCAGTAAACAAATAGAAGAAAGAGTTGTACGGGTTGCTCGCCAGGTAAACGCCCTGACGGACGAGTTGCCGCCAGGCGATCAATTGCGAAGCGAGAAAGCCCAGTCCCAAAACTACTGTGATCATCAGCCAGCGCCCGTAGCGTGCGTCTTTCTGCTGCTTCAGAGAGCGCCGCGAAATCTCCATGGTCACGCTGCTAATCAAGATCAGCGCCGTGCTCAACCACAGCACCTTTGGCATTACGATCGGCTGCCAATCATTTCCCGATGCCGAACGCACAATGTACGAGCTGGTCAACGCCGTGAACAGCATTACAATGCTGCAAATCCCTACCCACACGCCCATGCGATAACGCGCCGGAGAAAACCGCAGTTGTTCCCCGTCCTGGCCATTGCGGCCGCCGTTCTTGTTGAAGCCGTTACCTCCGCGCGGGCGCGGACCGCCGCCTACTGCAGCGTCGATGACTTCAGTGCTGGTGACCGTTGCCGCCATTTCCGCTTCTTTCTCCCAAACCTGCTGCGACTTCGACGCCTTCCGGCTCAGTCTGCATTATGAAATCCCTGGGCGCGCCCGGCACGGCAAATTCATACGGACCGCGATAGACCGTAGGTATAACGCCGGCAAAATTGTCGTGCGGTGGCGGAGTAGCCGTAGTCCACTCCAACGTGGTCGCCTCCCACGGATTGTCCGAGGCCTTCTTGCCCCGGAACATGCTCCAGAAAAAGTTGAAATAAAAGACGATCTGAATTGCCACGGTTATGATTGCCGCGACCGTGACGAACAAAACCAGGGAATGCGAGTTCTTCAAAAACTCGTACTCGCCGAAATTCGAATAGCGGCGCGGCATACCCAGCATTCCCATGGCGTGAAAAGGCACAAAAATGGCATAGACGCCGATGAAGGTAATCCAGAAATGCAGCTTGCCCAGACTTTCGTTCATCATCCGGCCAAACATCTTCGGGAACCAAAAGTAGGTGGCCGCGAACATGCCAAAAATCGACGCCACGCCCATGACCAGATGGAAGTGCGCGGTCACGAAGTAGGTGTCGTGAAAGAAAAAGTCGAGCGATGTCTGTCCCAGCACCAACCCGGTAATTCCGCCCGCCACGAACAGAGACACAAACCCGATCGCGAATAGCATCGGCGTGGTAAAGCGAATCTTTGCGCCCCAGAGCGTGCCCAGCCAGTTGAAGGTCTTAATTGCCGAAGGCACACCGATCGACAGCGTCAGAATGGAAAACGCGACGGCAGAGTAAGGACTCATCCCGCTAATGAACATGTGGTGGCCCCAGACAAAGAAGCCCAGCATGCCAATGGCAAAAATCGCAAACACCATGGCCCGATAGCCAAAGATTGGTTTACGCGCAAAGGTCGAGAGAATGTGCGAGGTCGCGCCCATGCCGGGCAGAATCGCGATATAAACTTCCGGGTGTCCAAAGAACCAGAACAGGTGTTGCCACAAAAGCGGTGAGCCGCCCGTATGATTCGGAATCAAACTGCCGCTCACGAATTCGCCGCCCGGTATGAAGAAGCTGGTGCCGGCCATGCGATCGAGCAGCAGAAGGATTCCGCCACCCAGAAGCACTGGGAACGAGAGCAGGGCCAACACTGCAGTGGTGAACCAGGCCCAGCAGGTCAGCGGCATGCGCATCAGAGACATTCCGCGGGTGCGCATGTTCAGCAGCGTGGTGATGAAATTAAGAGCACCCAGCAGCGAGCCGACGCAAAAGATCGCGATGCTGATAATCCACAGGCTCACTCCGGCGCCCTGACCAGGACCCGCTACCTTCCCCAGAGCACTCAGCGGTGCATATCCGGTCCAGCCGCCAATAGGTCCGACCGTCCCGCTGCCCGCACCCCACGCCGATTCGCCTAACTTTGTGAACCAGGCGCCGATCGTCTGATTGCCTTCAGCAAAGATCGCTGTCAGCAAAACGATGAAACCAACGAACGTGACCCAGAACGAAAGCATGTTCAGGACCGGAAAGGCCATGTCTTCGGCGCCAATTTGAATCGGCAGAAAATAATTGCCAAACCCGCCCTGCGGCGCTGTCGTCAAGACAAAGAAGACCATCAGAGTGCCGTGCATCGTCACCAGCGACAGGTAGAACTCCGCGGACATGACGCCATTCGGCGCGCCGGTCGGGAACAGTGTTCCCATGATCGGCCACTTGGTCCCAGGCCAGCTCAGATTCATACGCATCAACACCGACATGAGCATTCCGACCACTACAGCACTCAGCGCCAGCAGGATGTACTGGATACCGATTACTTTGTGGTCAACACTGAAGATGTATTTGCGTATGAAACCCTTCGGCGCTGGGTGCCGATGCACTTCGTCGTGAGTTGCTTCTGACATGCGCTTCTCCTTCAGCTGAGGCGAAATTCCGTAACTCAATACTGCGGAAGTTGATACTTAGCCATCAGTTCTTCTTTTTTAGTCAGGAATTGAGCGGGCGGAAGATTCGCCAGCTCGTAAAATTCATCTTTGGGCAAAACCAGCATGTAGGATTTCATCTTGAAGTGATTCATCCCACAAAGTTCGGCGCAGGCGAGCTCGTACTTGCCCACCCTGTTCACAGTGAAGTGGACGGGAATCTTCATGCCCGGAACCAGGTCCTGTTTGAACCTCAGTTGCGGCACAAAGAAGCTATGCGTGACGTCTTTGGATCTCAGGATCAGCTCGACCGGTTGGTTAACCGGAACTACCAGGGTAGCAACCTGAATGTCGTCCTTAGCGTTGGGCGCGGTCTCGTCCAGACCGACAAAGTTCTGGCTCTCGTCATTGATCAGAGATGGATCCGTCCGTCCAAACACGCCATCCTTGCCGGGGTATCGAAACGTCCAAGCGAATTGCTGCGCCACTACCTCGATTTGAAAAGATCCCGGCGGCGCCGAATTCAAATGAAGTGATGCCCAAACCCTCTGTCCCATCACCGCCAGACTGATGAAAACGATCGCAGTTACGACGGTCCAGATAACTTCTAATCGATTGTTTCCGTGTGAATAGGTGGCTCGTTGAGCACTGGCGCTGTCGCGATACTTCCAGACGGCCCAGCCCAATCCGATCTGCGCGGCGGCAAAGGATATGCCGACAACAATGATCGTAATCATGAATTGGCGGTCAACAGCCGGGCCGTGATCAGAGATGGATTCGGGAAACCACCAGCGCTTGGTGACAAACATCGCGACTGAGGCAATCGTTATGATCCAGATGGCTATTCCGAGAAGGCGTCCCATCAGTTATCTCCTTAAGAAGAGTCGTATAGGTCGTGTTAGTCCTATAGGATCTATCGCATTTACCGGTTTAGAACCATCACTCCGAACAACAGCGGCAGGTAAAGCACGGAAGCCAGCAACAACTGCCGCGCATGCTGGTTCGACTTGGATAGCGCGGCCCGCAGCCCACTGGCAAAAAACAAAAGGCCCAGAACCAGCGCCGCCACTAAATATAACCTGCCCGAAATCCCCAGGATTGCCGGTAGTAGACTGACCGGAATCAGCATTAACGAGTAGACAATTATTTGTTGCCCAGTGACGCGGCCATCCGGCTCGACCACCGGCAACATGCGAATGCCTGCGCGTCCGTAATCTTCCCGGTACATCCAGGCGATCGCCAGGAAGTGCGGAAACTGCCAGAGAAACAGGATCGCGAACAGCACCCAGGCGGCGATGTCGATTTCGCCGCGCGCTGCGGTCCAGCCCATCAATGGCGGCATCGCGCCGGGAAAAGCACCCAGGGCAGTCGATAAAGTAGTACGCGTTTTCAGCGGCGTGTACAGAAATAGGTAGCCGGCGATCACCGTCAAGCCGAGCATCGCAGTCAGCAGATTCACAAACAGAGCCAGATAAAGCTCGGCGGAAACTGTGACCACAACGCCAAACCATAACGCCTCAAAGGCCATCAGGCGGCCAGAGGGTAATGGCCGATCAGCCGTCCGCCGCATCAGTCGATCGAGATCGCGCTCCATGAACTGATTCAACGTGGCGATGCCTGAGGACAGCAGCGCAATCCCGATCATCGCGTGAGTGAATCTAATGTAATCAACCGCGCCGCGCGACCCGAGACAGAACGCCGCGGCCGAGGTCAAGGCAATCAAAAACGTGATCCGGGGTTTGGTCAGTTCGACATAGGCCGCGATTCTGGCCTTTGTGGTCATAGGCATCGCTACTTGCGTAGCAGCGCTTGAATGCAGTTCGATAGCAGCAGTTTTCATGAAATCTGAATTGTCGGTTTTCGAAAACCCTGAAAGCTTAAAAGATTGCCTAAAAGATTAATCGCCCAGCCGCCTAAGCGGGAGCGAGTACGTATTCCTGTCGATCCACGCGCACCACTCGGAACACCCTCAGCGTCAGAATAATCGTCGTCGCAAACAGCAGCGCGCCGCCTGCAACATGCGCAACAGTCACCGCGATCATTGGATTAAGCGGTTGCGGGTCGTAAGGCGACGCCGCCCGCGTGATGTATGCCGCCAAACCCAGCGATAGCTGCATTGCCAACAAAGCCAGCGCGGCCATTGCCGGTCGCGCCAGATACTTTTCATGGCGGTGGCGTGATAGCACCGTCAGCGCACTGGCTCCCAAAATCAGGGTTACCACAATTGCGCCGCCAACATGAGCCAGCAACAATCCCGTCGGCAACCACTGGTCCCACGTCGCCGAATGGCGAAGTGTCGCCCCTAAAACAAGCTGAACCAAAATTGCCGCCAGCGCCACGACGCATAACGCGCGGATCGAAACACCTTCGCCGGCTTCACTAACGCTGGAAGTTGGACTCATCCAGCTTCGCGAAGTAAACACAGCCAGGCTGACCGTAGTGAGAAAGAACAATTGCGCCAGGGTCGCGTGCGCTGAAGAGACGGCCAGCGGCAGATTCATCTTGACTGTCAACCCACCCAGCAGACCCTGCGCGATTACACCGAAGAGGGCGACCCAACCTAAACGCTTCACCCAACTGCGTCTTTCGCTGAACTGCAAATAAATGGCTAGCGCTATCGTCAATATTCCGACAGCGGTAGCAACCATGCGATGGCCGTGCTCCCAAAACAGATTGCCGACCATTTTGGGAAAGAACTGGCCGTTTGAAAGCGGCCAGTCCGAAGTTGCCAGACCTGCATCATGACTGGTGACGTTCGCTCCCGCGATGATCAGAAAAAACGTCGCGCACGCCACCAGCACTGCGAAGCGATGAACACCCCGAGACATTTGATAGGTAAATGGTAACAGGTGACAAGTAACTCAGTTTTTCTGTTGCTTGTTACCTGTCACCCGTCACTAGTCACTCCCTTAGTGCTTAATCACCATCGGAAACTCGATGGCCGAAACCACCGGCATCGAGCTTGGCTGTCCACGCAGTTCCGCGGTGCCGCCGAAAGCGAAGTCTGCAGTGGCCGCGCCCTTCGCAGCGACGGTCACTTCCATTGTCTTCTCAGTGCCACTGCCGGCGCCTTCATGCCAGGCAACCACGGTGTATTTTCCGGGCGGCACATTCTTAATCGTAAAGCTGCCATCCTCGGCGCTGACCGCAAAGAATGGATGCTTCAGGACGGCCACGTAGGCTTTCATCCACGGGTGCTGATTACACTTCACCGGCACCAGTACTTCGGCAACGTTGAGCTTATGCGTCAACGTCGGCGCGCCGTTTGGCTGTGACTGGTTCCAGTCCGGATTGTTCTTGGGCGTGAAGTGAATGTTGTGGGTGGTCGGGTCGCTGTTCTTGATCGTGATGTCCTGCTTCACCACTACTCCCATTACGTGCGGCTTGTAGTGGCATCCGTCCTGATCCAAGGTGACTGCGGCCGGAGCAGGCCAGACGTAATCACCAACTTTCTTAGCACCATCGATGGTTCCGTCTTTGATATAGACGAAGGTGTTGGCGACTTTGCCGTCCTTAACTGCCCACTCCTCGGTGGTCAGATTCGGACTCTTTGAGGTGCAGGCGGCATCGGCCGACGTATCAATCTTCTTCGCCTCCGGCGCCGTGCCGGTGTAACTCACCTTGCCGGTGATAGTTCCTTCGTCGCCCTTTGAGGGCGGCGGAGTGTTCCCGGCAGCTGGTGTTTCTCCTCCATCTTCGACCTTGGGGCCACCGCCGCATGACGATGCCAGCGACAGAAGACTAATGGCCATAATCAGGCCCAGCCACAATCGTGCGCGTTTACTAAACATAAGTTTCTAACTCCTCCAAAAAGAAAATGACTTCGAATTTGAACCAAGCATAACCCAGTTAGCTTGGCCATTGATAGTAGCAAGAGGCATTACCGCAACGCCTCTTTAGAGATCAAAGACCGCAAATAGCTCGTCCGGCGCTCTTCCACTGCCGCCCGCTCGGACCAACCCGGGCCTGCGCCCGAGCGGCATGCGCTCGGCGGCGAGACCTGTGGTGATCCGCTCGATCTGAAACTGACCTGGCTCCCGACTTATTGCGCCCCGTTTTCGCCGGCTGACTCGCAGGCTGAGCCGGCGGCGACGGCGTGGCCGACAACAGGCGTCTTTGTTCGTCCGGCGTCATCAGGAACATGTAGCGCACCAGCAGCCGCGCGTGGTCATTGTGATAATTCACCACGTCGGTCGGCGGATTCGGCAGATTCACCACCCAGAGATTGCCTTCCTTTTTGAACAAGCCGGATGGCATTGCCGTGCCGGGCGCGATCTGGGCCGGATCCAGCAGCCAGCGGAAAGTCCATTCAGGCTTTAGTCGTTGCGCAGCCAAAAGGAAGTTCGGTGCAATTGCTTTCGCGTCGTGCGCCGGCTCGCCCGTAATGTGACACTTCAAACAGGGAGTGCCGGAAACGAAAATGTTGCGCGCGATCGATTTCTCGGCCTCCGTCATCGGTTCCATCGGATCCTTGATGTACGGATCGTTCTGCGAAGAGACAGCCATGAAAAACCGCACCAGCATCCGCAACTCATTCGGCGAGAAATTGAACGTCGGCATGTGCACTTCCAGGTAAGGCCGCACGCCGTTGCGGTTGGCGCCAGGCTGCGGCAGCAAACGGCCTCCACTCTGATCGTTCCCATTCGCCGGCGGCTTTGCGGCCGCTCCCGGCGAAGCTGAAGCTGCCGGAGATGACGACGGCGTAGCCGGAGCCGAGCTCGGGGCCGTAGGCTTTTCCCCCGCCTGCATCATGGACGGATCCTTGAGGAATTTCATCAGCCACTCAGGATCGACGCGCGCGCCTTCGCTGGTCAGCATCGGCGGCAGGAACTCTGCCTGGCCCTGATAAAACGGCAGCGCATTCAGAACCGCGCCGGTCGTCATAGTTGGCTCGGCGGAATTCTTGTAGACACTGATCTGCTGGCCGGGTTGCAGCACGTGACAGCCCATGCAGTTGTACTTCTTGATTATCCACCAGCCGTTTTGTATGTCCTGGCGCCGCTGATCGGGCGGGTTATAAAACAGAGACGGCGGCACGTTCGCACCCTCGGCCCCCAGGCTACCCAGTAGAAGAGTCGCCAAACTCGTCCGCCATTCGTCAGTGAGGTAAGGCTTCGGCATGCGCAGACGATCTTTCGGATCGAGGTACTGCGATTTGCCGGTATCGTAGATTCCAGGTTCGGCCAGCTTGTGCTCAAAGAACCCACGGTGGTTGTACCACTCTTTCTCTTTTTCTTTGGGATGAAGATCGATCCGTTTGCCGTTCGTATCCTTCAACACTTCGCGGCCGTACTCGGCATCCTGTGTGAGCAAAGCAAAGTCGAGACGCTCGAGCGGCGTGGCGCCTTCAGTGGTCAACTCTTTGCCGATGCGCTGCTCTTTTTCGAAGCCTCCGATTTCATGACAGCCGGCGCAACCGTACTGCTTGATCTCGTTCTTTCCTTCCTCGGCCAATTTCGGATCGTCCATGAATGACGTGTCAGCGGATGATCCCGGAGATGAAAGCGAGAACAGGTAGGTCGCGATGTCGCGCGAATCCTGCTCAGACAAACGCAGGTTCGGCATCACCGTCATGTTCTGGACCTGAAGCTCGGCGCCGTCGTTCGGACACTTCGAATGCAGTTCAGTGTCGAACACGAACGGCAGGCCGTGTTTCTTGTAGTCGTCAGGAGTCAGGTCGCGATTTTCTTCGGGACAGTAGGGCGCCCATCGTTCGCGCGGGTTGTAGATCCAGCGCACGATGTAATCATAGTTCGCTTTCTCGCCGACCTTTGTCAGGTTCGCGGCGAAAGTGCCGCCCATCTTACCGTCATCCTCGCCGATCGAATGACAGGCAAGGCAGCCGCGCGATTCAAACAACTGCTTACCATGCTTATCATCGCCCTTAGGCTGGGCCGGGGCCTTCCCGTCAAAACTGTTTTGCCAGAGGTAAGCGGCAACCGCTTTCAGATCCTTCTCGCCTTCCTCGCCGTCGACCTTGAATCGCCAGAAGGTCGGCATCTTGGTGCCCGGTCGAAAGCCCTGTGGGTCTCGCAGCCATAACGGAATCCAATCCTTGCGCAGCTTGAGGCGCACATCTTTCAGGTTGGGCCCAATTTTCTTTTGATCCTGTTGCAGATAACGCGTCTGCAAGTTGAGTTCATCGATGCGGGCGGCCAACTGGCTGTTCGTGACACGCAAAGAGTCGGCATGCGCGAGCAGCCGCTGCACTTCGCCGGTATCATCTCCCGCATTGGCGCTGGCATCCGTATCAAGTTTGGCCTGCCGCAGGTTCGCCGTGATCTGATCCTGAAGTTGCGAGATCTGCTGCCGAGCGTTGGTCAGGGCGTCGCTTTCACGATCGAACGCCTCCATCCGGTGGCAGCCAACGCACCCGCGTTGATAAAACAGATCCTTGGCCAGGTTCAGCGTGTCGGCCCCCTGTGTGACGCGATCGTTCGCATGGCACATCTGGCAGCCCGCTTCGGCATTCTCTTTACGAAAGAGCGGGTGCAGCCAGAAGGGATTCAAGCCGTGTGCTTTCACCACGCTGGTGGTTGCGCGGCCGTTGCCGCCATGACAAGCCGAGCAGCCGAACTTTTCCGGATTGTGAGTTTGCAGCAGTTCCCTGCGTGGATGGCTGATAAAGGCGCCCGCGAGATCGTCCGGTTTTTTGCCGGGCCCGCCCGGGGCCATGTCCGACGCTTTGATGGTCAGCGGCTCGCGCGCGCCGAGATGGCAAATCTCGCAGCGATCAACGATGCCATATTGGTTTACATTGATTTGATGGCCGAGAATTGTGTAGTCAAAAGCGTTTTCGTTCTTCTTGATTAGATCGTCGACGCTTTTTTGCGGCAAGAGGCTGACATGGTTCTTGAGGTACTCATCACGTTTACGCCCCAGCTCAGTTGGCTCTTTCAATAATTCAGCCTTCTCGCCCAGGATCTTCGCTTTTTCCTCGCGCAACTGGTTGAACGTCTGCTCAAGCTGCGCGAAGTTCATCTTCTCTCTGGCAGGTTTGCCCGAACCCTCGGCGGGCAAATCAACGGTCACTACTTCCTGTTTCTTTTCTTCCAGCTGCTTACTGTAACGCTTGCGCCAGAAGTCTCCGGTGGCCGTCTCAAGCTTGAACGTGATTACGACGATACGGCCGCGTTGATTCTGAAACGGCTCAGTTACCGCATCGAGCTTGGCCTGGACCTGGGCAACACGCTTATCTCGTTCACCGATGTCGGCTTTGACTTTGTCCAGAGAGGCTTTGGCCTGCTCATCAAGCTGCTGGTACTCCGGCGTCTCTTTGACCTCAGCTTCCGATTTGCCGGCGTCTTTGCGGATGCTCTTTAGATAAGCCGTATAGCGCTTAACAAATTGCTGCTGCACGCCTCGCCACGGCCGCTGGCCAAATCCCTCGTCATAAAGCGCCCAACCGGCAGAAATAATCAGCAACAGAGTGCAGATCAGCAAGATCGCGCTCGTCGATCGACTGACGATCGGATCGCGTTGCGGTTCCGCTTCTTTCTTTACCAGGGATTCGATCCGTTCCGAAGATTCTGACACAGTTTATGATTCCTATTTATGTGCGACAGACTGACGCTTGCCGGACATCAGACGTTGAACCACGGAGTCACCCAGACGTACTTAATCGTGAACACCAGGCGCAGGAAAAGCTTTACCGGCATCGCCAGCAAAACACTCACGGCGAAAAACTGAAACGTCATGTACTGCAGGATGCTGGTGTGCTGGAGCAGCTTAAGTTCGAATGGATCAGGAATCTTCGCCCACTCGATCAGCCGCTTCGGCGACACCAGATAGCTGAACTTAAACTGCCCTCTCTTCATCAACCAATGAAAGAACAAACCGCCCAGCACAAAGAAAGCGCTAACCACAATCAGGCCGAAAATCCCCCTGACCCACGGAAGCAGCGTCATGTGGTTAACGAAATTCTCGGGCGTGATCCCGAGGATTTCATGCAGATCGCGATTGCGATCGAAAACCACCGTGTTGTGATCCCATGTCTCTCCCGGCCAAAACCAGATCCAGCCCGGTCCGCGTATGAACGTTCCGATGACAATCAGCAGAATCCACATCAGAAAGCCCCAACCGAACATGTTGACCGCGAAACGTCTCTGCCGGAGGGTATAGTAACCATTGCCGAGCGGGTTTGAGTCTACATAAGGAAAGACCATCAACCCGACCATGATGATCGAAGGCATCACCACGCCCGCGATCCAGGGATCGAAATAGACGAGCATTTCCTGCAGTCCGAGGAAATACCATGGCGCCTTTGACGGATTCATCGTCAGGTTGGGGTTCGCGGGTTCCTCGAGCGGGGCGTTGAGCGTAATTGACCAGACATACAAAACGACCGTCACAATGACGGCCGCCAGAAACTCGATGCGCACCAGATAAGGCCAAACGTGCAATTCCCTGGCCCAGCCCGGCCGCCACGGCTCAGCTTTCCGATGATGCGTCTTGGCCAGCTTGGCATCACCTTCCAGTTCGCCAATCAAATTGTCGTTCGCTTTGGCTTGCTTGATTCCCAGCCAGGTAAAGAAAGGCACCAGGAAGAGCATGGCCACAATAGGAACGTTGTCCGGCGCAGAAACGATCTTCCAGATCTGATGCCAATCATGGACGGAATAGACCCAAAGACCGACCAAAATCACCACAACGATTAGCCCGATCAGCTTATTGCGGCGCGAATGTGGCTTTGGATTCTCCATTTATTGATTTCAGATCTCAAATTTGAGATCTCAAACTTCAGATCATTGCCCAAACAGCTCGTAAAAATATCTAAGCGAAAGAAAAGCAAGCCCTCAGTTCTCTTCGGGCACGGTCTTCATTTCTTCTTCGGGGCTTTCATCTCTGATTCGAGCATCACCGGCGCTGGTCCGGATATGCCTCCGTCTTTTCTTATGCGCCAGAAATGTACAGCCATAAAGATCGACGCGACCAGCGGAATCCCAATGCAATGCCAGATGTACGAGCGCAAAAGCGCATTGTCGTCCACGATCGATCCACCCAGCAGACCGAAACGCACGTCATTATATGGAGTCAAACCAAGTTGCGGCCCCAGCGGCCCTTCACTGCCCAGCATGGGCGTGGCGCGCGCCATATTCGTGCCAACCGTGACCGCCCAGAATCCAAGTTGATCGTCCGGCAGCAGATATCCGGTAAACGAAAGCAGCAAGGTCAGCACCAGGAGCACCACTCCCACGCACCAGTTGAATTCACGCGGCTTTTTGTACGAGCCAGTGAGCACAACGCGAAACATATGCAACCAGGTCGTGATCACCATCAGGTGCGCCGCCCAGCGATGCATGTTGCGCAGCAATTTCCCGAACGGCACGTCGTGTTCGAGATAAAGAATGTCCTTGAAGGCGACGATCTTCGTCGGATGGTAATAGAACATCAGCAGCACGCCGGTAAACGTGAGCACGATGAAAAGGTAAAACGTAATTCCGCCCATGCCCCACGTATATTGATAGCGCACCGCGTCGCGATTGATTTTCGCCGGGTGCAAATGCAGGAAGACGTTCGAAAGGATTGCCAGGCTGCGATTGCGCGGATCGCTGCGCTCGTGAGAGACGCGAAACATAGACTTCCAAACCTGCGTTTGCTGCGGGTCTTTGTAGTCCTTAGCCTCTTCGAGGGCGCGATCCTTGAGCGCCATGGCTGATTCCTTGGCGCGCTCAACCAAACCGGCACTGCTCTTGTCGTCGACCTTTTCGGCGGTTAGCTGTTTGGTCTCGTTTTGATCTTTGGGCTCGTCCATAACTTTACAACGGGATGTAAGCACCGGGATCGTTGAATTCGTTGCGCTCGCCTTTCGGCCACTTGTACAGTTTTGCGGTATTGACCACTATCTGGCCTTCGGCGTCAGTCTTAACTTCGGCTCGGTCCATCGGCCGTGGCGCCGGGCCTTCGAAGTTGATCGCTTCGCTGTCATAGCCGCTGCCATGACAAGGACACTTGAATTTGTTTTCACTGGCCTTCCAGTCAGGAGTGCACCCCAGATGGGTGCAGCGCGCGTAAACGACGAACAGCCGATCCGAAGTTTTATCGACCCAGATGCGATACTGTTGCTGCCATTTGGTATCGACTCCCAGCGCATAGTCACCGGGAAAACCAATTTTGAAGGTGCTGGAAGGTTCGAAGATTGCGCGCGGCAGGAAGAAACGAACGAACATCAAAAAGCAGGTGGTCAGAAAGGCCGCAACTCCGGCCCAGACAATCCGCCGTCGCGCTTTGTTAACTGGCGGATCGGGCGCAGACTCGACAATCGCCGTGCCGGGTTTTACTGCCGGCCTGGGAGCAGTCTTTGGCGCCGGCGCCGCAGCGGCTGCCGGTGGCTCAGCAACAGCGACTGATGTCTGGTCCTGCGGATTGCTATCCACTTGAAAACTCCCGCTTCTGATCAGCGATCTCCAGGGCGGTTGAGCGCGCTCACACGTCAACGCAGGGGATTGCTGCGAAAACTATACAATTCCCCGCGACACAGGGATTGACGTCTCTGTGAAAACCCTAACAGTCTTGTTCACTAGAATTGCCGCCGTACCTAAACATTGTATTAAACTGGTCCGGCAGCTGACTTTTATACAACGTCCAGCGCTCTATTGGCAAGCAGATTGTTTGCCGAAACCGAGCGCAACTCACCGATGGGAAGCAGGCAGGAAGAAGAAGTGACAGCTAAGTTACGTTTGGTTCTCTATTCAAAGCCGGGTTGCCACCTGTGTGATGAAATGAAAGCAGAGATGAGCAGAGCCGGCTGCGACGACCTTTACTCGCTGGAAGAAGTAAACATCGAAAGCGATCCCGCATTATTCCACCGTTACCGCCATGAGATACCAGTGCTGTGCATTAATGGGATCGAGGCTTTCAAGTATCGATTGCAAGCTGATGAGTTCACGACCTGGGTAGCTGCGCAGGTTGTCGGATCGAAATAGTCTGTCCTAAGGCATATCTCGGAACGCCTGAGGTTACTAGTCTGCCGGCAAGTTGAAATTCAACTCGCGGCTTTGCTGCTCGATGGCCTCAAACAACCGTTCGCGCTCGTCTTCGTCCGTCGTGCGCCGGTAATTCCCGATCAGATCCTTCATCGTCGCCAGACCTTTGTACAGCCCGGCATCTTCAATTGGCGGAGTCAGATAAGAGATCAACTCGGCATACGAACGTCGCTTTGCAATCGTGCCTTCAGAAGGATTGTTGACGCTGTAGATGTAAATGTTCGGCAGCTCGCCGATCAGGCGATCCGGCCAGCAAGAGCCAGAGAGGCCAACCTGCTTGCCCGGCATGAACTCCATTGCGCCGTGCGTACCGACATGCACCACCACGTCCGCCTGGAACACCTTCTCCAGATACGCATAGAAAGCGGCGAACCCGTGATGCGGTGTCCCGCCTTTGGCCATCAACAAACGCATCGGATCGTCTTCGTAGCCGAACGTTGGCTGTAATCCGAGGAACACATTGCCGAGCATGATTCCCTGAATCAGCAATTCGCCGCCGCCCGAATTGATCGCTCCGGGCGCAGCGCCCCATTCACTCTCGATTTCACCAACAAAAGGACAGACCCGCAGGTACTGATCGACGTTCATCCGGTAAGCGACGTTTGCCGTCGTGCCCAGAGTTTCTGAATTACCGCCGAGCAGCATTCCGCGCAAAGCATCCGGGCTTTCCGGGACCTCAACGTGGTAGCCGTCGCCCTTGAGACTTTGCAGCAAGTCCCAAACGCTGGGAAACACGTCCAGGTCCGCCGCCGTGCCGATGTTCCCTTTGTTTGGCGGAAAGCAGTAGATCGTCAAAGCAACTTTCAGTTTGTCGCGCGCCGATGTTTGCAGACGATGCCAGCGTTTCAAGCGTCGTGCGATCCTCGAACATCGATCCTCCAGAGGCGCGGGCTCAACTCCGCGTTCCGGAATGCCTCCGAAGACAAACGGTTCAGTAGCGCCATCGATCTCAGGAATAGCGACCTGCATGCCGGTCTGCACAGGATTGAGGCCGGCAGGCAATTCTCGCCAGGACTCAATCGTCTGCGCATCCAGACTCACCAGCGAACGATAGGGAACATTGAGCCCCTTTAAGAACTCGGTCGCCGCGGCGCTGTCATTCATCGCCGGGCCACCGACAAAACTAAAGCCGGTTAGCGAAACAATCTGGCTGACACGTGATCGGCGTTCGTCAGGGGTTCGTTGTCCGTTGTCAATTACTTGAGAGCGGGCACCGGTCTTCGGCCGCCGGTCTTCGGTCTTTGATTCGATAAAGAACTTTTCACAGGCCTCGCGATTATCCATCAGTGTCGAGATTGCCGGGATGACACTCAGTCCTTCAGCTTCAATCGCGCGAATCAACGCGTCGTAATGCTTGCGCGCATTGCTGACAATCTGTGGACGCATTAACAGAAGGCCCAGAGTCGAATCTGGATTCAGCGGCGTAGGTTTGATCTTTGGACTTTGGGCTTTGGAGTTTGAACCTCGTTTCAGGTGCCAGGCTTGGTAAGCTTCAAAAGATTCAAACAGCGGAGGTGCATCGGGATGATAGATCGCCACGGACGGCATGGACTCAGGCGGTGGAATTTTGATCTTCGCTAAACGCTCGTCCGGGACATAGCTTTGCAGCGCAGACAGCAGCATCCAGCGAATGTTTGCGGGCGTCGGCTGCAGGAAATAGCAGAAGAGATTGAGGTAGTTTTTCGCATCGCGCAGGGCGCCCACGCCGGGAACAAATCGCAGGACGCCGGGCAAACGGTCTACGTACTTAAGGTATTGGCTGCGACCGTGACTGTGCTGTTTGCCGTTTCCGTTCTTCTCTTTCGCGACGCTTCCGCGCGCCTGACGACCAATCCACGAACTGACCGACGCCAGCAGGGTCGTCGCTTTCTCTTCCCCGCTTTCCGTCTTTGCGTCTTTGCGTGAGAGTCCAGACAGTTTGGCGAAATCCAGCTTCCCCATCCGCGTCCGCTTCATCAACTCCGGCATGCAGTTGATGACCACCACCGCCCGATGGCGATCGCGAAAGCGCGCAAGCAGCGGCAGCAGTCGCGCTGCGTTCTCGCCATCCATTACGTGAATGACGAAAACCACCTGCGCTTCGCCTAAGTTTGATTCGATTTCATCCCATTGCACCTCAGAGAATGAAGCGCCGAAATTCCACGCAGTCACACGCAGATCAATCCCGTGCTGCCGTTTGATTTCGCGCTCGGCATTTCTGAGCGGCGCCAGCAGACTGGACCCCACATAGAAAACTGCGACCTTCATTTTGATCTTCGCGCGATTCCTGGAAGAAAGACTATTGAATCTACAAAACTGCTTCGTGCAATTTCGTGTGAATTCGTGGATCGTTGACTGTTCTGAGCCTAAAACGATCCACGAAACTACACGAACGAACACTAATTGCTCTCAAACTACATAACGCTTCCATTCCAGCCTCGCGGTGCTCCCGAAGTTAAGGAGCAGGCCTACCCTTATTCCTGTTGCCTTAAGATAATTCAAAAGTTGAGCTTCTTCAGTCCCGTTCTTGCAAGCGGGCCTCAATGAAACCAACGTTCATCTGCGTTCATAAAGCTCCTCTATCCCCGACAAAAACAGTCCACGAAATAACACGAACCCGCACGAACGAGCACTCAAATCAAATCTCTTACATTCCGCGCAAGTCTGTCAGCCATGTCTCGCAACTTCTCCAATATCTCCTCCTCCGGATTCCAGTATCCCCGTTCGTGAGCTTCGAGCAGCCGCTTAGTTAACGAGCCGACCGAGTGGGGATTCAATTCCAGCAGGCGATCGAACATCTCCGAGTCCAATAAGAAGGTCTTTGCAATCTCGGTGTAGATCCACGGGTCGACGGCATCTGCCGTGGCGCTCCATCCGAAAGTATTCAAAACGTGGTTCTCGATTTCCGCCACTCCACGGAAACCGTGCTTCAGCATTCCTTCATACCACTTCGGATTCAGGGTTTTGGCTCGCGTCTCAAGCCGAATGGTTTCTTCCAATGATCGAATCTTCGTCTGCGGCGAGAGCGAATCGGATAGATAGATCGAGGGGCGAGATTTGGACCGCGCCTCAACTGCATTCGAAATACCGCCGAGGTACTCGAAGTAGTGATCGACGTCGGTAATGCCGACTTCGAATGAATCGATGTTTTGATACGTCGCTTCGACGCGTGACAACGCCTGGTCCATCAATTCGGGCGCTTCGCGGCCTTCGACTGTTACTCCCTTTGAATCGCGCGTGTAGGCGAAACATTTACGCGTGACAAAGAGATCCCCCAGGGTGTGTTCGCCATCCCAACGCGAATCCGCCACCATGAAATTTACGTTTGCGCCATAGTTACCGGGCGCATTTGAAAACACCCGCGTGACCGCGTCATCAAATTGCGAAGCGTCAACTTCCGTCCTCTCTGAGACATTCCGGCGCACGTAATTCATTTCCAGCGGCTCGTCCAGCGCCGCAACCCGCCGGACGGCTTTATCCAGCAACGCCATCGTCGGCGCGAACAGATCGCGAAAGATGCCTGATACCGTCATCACCACGTCCATGCGCGGCCGCTTCAATTCATCAAGCGGAATCACTTCAACTTCAGTCACTCGATTCAACGCATCGCGCACGGGACGGACGCCCAGCAGCCAAAGCGCCTGCGCGACCCCCTCGCCCTGCGTCTTAATGTTGTCCAACCCCCAAAGCACCAGCGCCAGCGCGCGCGGATAGCGGCCGCGTTCATCGACATAACGATCGACCAGAGCGTCGGCAGTTCGCTGGGCGCGCACGCACGCCATCTGCGAAGGAACTGAATAAGGATTAACGGCGTGGGTGTTGCGGCCGGTTGGAAGGACCTGCGGGTTCTGAACAATATCCGCGCCGGGACCGGGCTCGATGTATTCGCCGCGCAAAGCGCGCATCAGCGACTGGATCTCGTGATTGGAATCGAGTTGCTCAGCAATATTTTGGAGCAGTAGGAAAACTGGGAGCGCCTTTTCGCGATCAACACCGGCCCTGGTATTCAGCCAACTCACCGCGGCGTCCGCGCCGGCCCGGCAAAACTGCCGCACCGCTTCCGCCACGATTGTGTCGATTAGCTCTCTGGTGTCGCTCGCCGCGGTATCGTGAAGCAGCGCGTCATAGCCCTCGATAGCCATCGCTTCGGCGACCAGGTTCGGCAGCGCCCGCGCCCCGTGCTCGGGCCGATCAAACGACGCGACCATGCGCAACAGATCTGCCTTCCCCTGCAACTCAGAGGCGCGACCAAACACGTGCAGGCCCGTGGGAATCAGCCGCTGTTCGATCTCGACGAGCTGCTCATGGAGCCGCATCACGCGGCTATCACGTTCGGTTGCGTTTTCTTTGGGCTTCATTCGGAGGGTAAAA